>JAEAMG010000467.1_pt1 | contig 45870 bp, 43 predicted proteins | sample 8958741 | NCBI WGS metagenome assembly JAEAMG01 (sample SAMN16933256, study PRJNA681125) | bioreactor sludge metagenome | isolation source: anaerobic bioreactor treating anionic surfactant - SDBS | place: India: Bengaluru | collected 2019-02-28 | reverse complement strand
CCCCCCCCACACCCCAACCCCACCCCCCCATCCAAACCAATATCACCCTTTCTTTGTCTCCCCCATTTTTTTTTTTTTTCCCCCCCCCCCCCCCCCCCCTCTCCCCCCCCCCCCCCCCCGCCTCCCCCCCCCCCCCCCCCTCCCACACCGGGACAGTGCATATCCTTAGATAGTCATACTCCGGGGCTATGCTTGAAAAACCGGCGCAGCAAAATCCGCCGGCTAACCTTTCGATTCGATCCAAGTGCGGGCACAATGCGTGTCCTTTTTTGGCAGGCACCGCCGCAGGCTCTCAAAAATGATCAAAACGCCGTACTACCTCATCGATAAACAGAAGCTTCTGGTCAACATGCAGAAGATTGCTTACGTGCGCGAGCAGTCCGGCGCCAAGGCCCTGCTGGCGCTCAAGTGCTTTGCCACCTGGTCGGTGTTCGACCTGATGCAGGAATACATGGACGGCACCACCTCGTCGTCGCTGTATGAGTTGAAGCTCGGTCGCCAGAAGTTCGAAGGCGAGGCGCACGCCTACAGCGTGGCCTGGGCCGACGATGAAATCGAAGAGATGCTCGCTAACTGCGACAAGATCATCTTCAACTCCATCAGCCAGCTGCAGCGTTTTGCCGAACGCAGCGAAGGCAAGACCCGCGGCCTGCGCGTCAACCCGCAGGTGAGCAGCTCCGACTACCTGCTGGCCGACCCGGCGCGCCCGTTCAGCCGCCTCGGCGAATGGGACCCGGTGAAGATCGAAGGCATAATCGAACAGATCTCCGGCTTCATGTTCCACAACAACTGCGAGAACGGCGATTTCAACCTGTTCGACCAGATGCTCAACACCATCGAAGAACGCTTCGGCGCGCTGCTGCACAAGGTCAACTGGGTCAGCCTCGGCGGCGGCATCCACTTCACCGGTGAAGGCTATGCCATCGACGCCTTCTGCCAGCGCCTCAAGGCGTTCTCGCAGAAGTACGACGTGCAGGTCTACCTGGAACCCGGCGAAGCGGCGATCACCAACAGCGCCTCCCTGGAAGTCACCGTGCTCGACACCCTCTACAACGGCAAAAACCTCGCCGTCGTGGACAGCTCCATCGAAGCCCACCTGCTGGACCTGCTGATCTACCGCCTCAATGCCAAGCTGGCGCCGAGCGAGGGTGAACACACCTACATGGTGTGCGGCAAATCCTGCCTGGCCGGGGACATCTTCGGCGAGTATCAATTTGATCGTCCGCTGGCCATCGGCGATCGGCTGTCGTTCATCGACACCGCGGGCTACACCATGGTCAAGAAAAATTGGTTCAACGGCCTGAAAATGCCGTCCATCGTAGTGAAACAACTCGACGGTACAGTCGAAGTGGTTCGTGAATTTGGTTACGACGACTACCTGTCCAGCCTTTCGTAAGCTGGCGGATATAGGAGAAATAAAGCAATTGAAAAAGAACGTTCTTATCATTGGTGCAGGAGGTGTCGCCAAGGTGGTGGCCCACAAGTGCGCGCAGCACAACGACGAACTCGGTCGTATTGCTATCGCGTCGCGCAACATCTCCAAATGCCAGGCCATCATCGACAGCGTCAAGGCCAAGGGTAGCCTCAAGGTTCCCGCCGACATCCAGGCCTTCGCGCTGAACGCCCTGGACGTGGAAGCGACCAAGGCCCTGATCCGCGAGACCGAATCGCAGATCGTCATCAACGTGGGTTCCGCGTTCCTCAACATGTCGGTACTGCGTGCCTGCATCGACACGGGCGTTGCGTACCTCGACACCGCCATCCACGAAGAGCCGGGCAAGGTCTGCGAGACCCCGCCGTGGTACGGCAACTACGAATGGAACCACCTGGAAGAGTGCAAACAGAAGAACATCACCGCCATCCTTGGCGTGGGCTTCGACCCGGGTGTCGTCAACGCGTATGCCGCGCTGGCGCAGCAACAGCATTTCGACCGCATTGATTCGATCGACATCCTCGACGTCAATGCCGGCTCCCATGGCAAATACTTCGCCACCAATTTCGATCCGGAAATCAACTTCCGCGAATTCACCGGGCAGGTGTGGAGCTGGCAGAACAGCCAGTGGACCAGCAACACCATGTTCGAAGTCAAACGCACCGACGACCTGCCGGTCGTGGGTTCGCAGAACCTCTACCTCACCGGCCACGATGAAGTGCACTCGCTGTCGAAAAACCTCGACGTGCCCAACGTGCGGTTCTGGATGAGCTTCGGCGAACACTACATCAACGTGTTCACCGTGCTGAAAAACCTCGGCCTGCTCTCCGAGAAGCCGGTCACCACCGCCGAAGGCCTGGAAGTGGTGCCGTTGAAAGTGGTCAAGGCCGTGCTGCCCGACCCGTCTTCGCTCGCCCCGGGCTACACCGGCAAGACCTGCATCGGCGACCTGGTCAAAGGCACCAAGGATGGCCAGCCACGCGAGATGTTCATCTACAACGTGGCGTGCCACGAAGAAGCCTTTGCCGAGACGGACAGCCAGGGCATCTCCTACACCGCAGGCGTTCCACCGGTAGCCGCAGCGCTGCTGGTAGCCCGTGGCGAGTGGGATGTGAAACACATGGCCAACGTCGAGGAACTGCCAGCTGAACCGTTCCTCAAGGCGCTGGACGTGATGGGCTTGCCGACTCGGATCAAGGACGAGCACGGTGATCGAGCCTGGGATGCAATGGCCTGATAGGCGATAGCCGACCGAACAAAAAATGCGCCCTCAGGGGCGCATTTTTTGTTTGGGCGGATACGTATCTCCAAGACACTCAAAATCCAATGTAGGTGGGGCAGTGTTCGTTACTCCAGGTTCCGGGCCAAATGAGTCTAAGCCTGCGAGCAGTTCAAACCCGTCAGCATCAAACAACGGATTACCTACGGCTCAACGGCCCGGCTTGATTCAACGTGCTGCGGAGGTAGTAGCCAGTGACGTGTAGTGGTCCATCCCAGAAATACCCTCGCACCATCGGCTGTTGGACCCTGCTGAGGCAATACTTCGCCTGCAACGGCCTTGCGCAAGCCACTCATCAACGGTAGAAATTTTTCTCGGAAAGCCACAGGCTGCGTGGCGAAATAAGCCTCGACAGACCTCAACGTATCTTGGCATTCATATTCGTCAAGCATCGCAAGGTAAAACACCATCTGACGCCAGGCATAGGCCGTGTTCTTCAGCATTATCAACCGAGCATGATAGTGCTCAGTCTGCATCTGGTGCCGTTTGCAGATCCACTCAAAACACGCCTGGACCATGCTCCCTAGTCGAGGCTTCAGTAAAACGTTCAATCCAAGCTCATCGAAAAGAAGTGCAAGGTTTTGAGTGGTTAAAATCTGCTGCTGCTCAAGGATGGTGCCATTGATTGCAGGGTGCCACGTGCCCAACCTAGCCTCCGCGCGCTTCGCGCATAAGGCGGCGAAGGCATCGCTTGAAACTCGCGCATGTCGTCGCCCTGTGGTGGCCAGACGGGCCAGTTCATCAGTATCAATCGCGTAGTAACGTGCGTATAGGGTGCCTGCGATCACCCCTCCCGCTCGCCGGGCATTGTCAGCGAACTTACGTGAAAACTGCCCCATGAAAATATCTGCAGCGACCTCCTCCACGAAGGGAAGATCTAGCCCCGCAGTGTCCGCCAGCGCTCCAAACTCCTGGAGAAGCTTGTTAGGAAGGATGGCATAAGGAAAGGCATGAATCGTCAATGCCGATGATTCAACAAGAGATTGCCTGGCGGCACTCGCTGCACCAACGCCTGACTGCCGGTCACCTTCAATTGCACTAACCCATGGCAACTCACTGAAGCCGACCTGACGCTGAAGGTTCAATAGCAATAACGAACGCCGTCGACGGAAAGCCTGGTAGGTCGAGGCGTAGACCATCCTCAGTGCTTCGTCGCGTAACCCCGAGCTACTGAGCTGAGCTGTCATCGCGGGCAGCAGCCGTGCGACTGTGTCACCCGAAGTGATGAGCCCATGCTCGATCAATTCGCTGATTGTCCCACTGCGACAGCGTTGAACTCGCCGCAGGATTGCCGCGGGTATCGCGACACATTTGCCTTGCGCGCACTCCAAGGCCTCCTCAGCAGTGAGCGGAACAACCAAATCGACAAAATCCGAAATACCACTTTGCGCCGGATACTTGGAGAAGCGCTTTGCCACGGCATGCGCAATCAGGTGATGCTCTGGCCCCGCAACCTGGCGAAGCTGATTCGCACGGAACGCAAGGTGAGAGACCGAATCCGGCACGCCATACTTGCGCACGAAGTCACCGACAATTCGCCTGATGCGACCTACCTGACGCCCTGTGAGCGATTCCGCATCGCGGGCGCATTGCTCGAGCAGAAGAAACAATTCCTCCACACGATCGGGGGTGCGTTTGTTGAGTCCAAGGCTTTTATAACGCGCATCTAATTCGGCTGCCTGCTCGTGCCACTGAACCGGGTAACTGCGGCACGGCCATCCAGCCTGATAAGTCAGGAGGAAATGCGCAACGGCTGAATCATATAGGGGCAGACGAGCTTCAATACTCTGTTTTTGAGCAACGATCTGAGCCTGTGGCGGCAAGGTTGAAAGCAATTCCTTGACCTCACCGGCATCAACTATATGAACCTGTGTGGCTGAAATCGGGAGCTGCGCGGAGATTGACGGAAAGAAACGCAATCGATCGAAGAACGGAACAATCAGGTCTATCAGTGCCCTGGCTTCATCGTTGCGCTGCTGGCCTGACAGCCAGGCCACTGTCAGTAACGCGGCCTCTTCCGGTACCTCAACGCTATAGTCACAAGCGGTCAGACGCTGGTGCAACGCGTCAAGGCCATCATCCGTCAGGTGCCAGGCATTGATGTCCAACCGCTCGAACACCGGGCGGACACCCGGAATAGAGACCGCCAATTCACGCTCATAGTCGGTCAGTTCGCCACCGGCCAAAAGGTTGCCGGTAGCAAAGCCCCCCGTAACGACTTCCAGCGTAACCCAGGCGGGAAGCCCGGTAATCGGAGCGCGCGAGCCGTACTCAGCGGTGCCTTGCAGCATGTGAGCAATTACCTGCTGCCACTGTGAAATACGTCTGCTGGCTTTAAAGCGAGCGAGGTGAGCGCAATTTTTATCGTGCGCTATCAGCGCTTTGGACAGTTGGAAAACCGCATAACCCTCGCCCATACCGGTCACTCCGTGTGTTCTGGGGATGTGTCCAGATTGCCTTGTGATGTGATGGGTCCGGAGGCTGGATTCGAACCAGCGCCCACCCGGTTAAGAGCCGAGTGTTCTACCGCTGAACTACTCCGGAACAGGGCGCGCATTGTCTGGCAAATGCTGAAGGATGTGAAGGTGCGAGGTCATCATTAAGTAATGGCTTACGCCAACGTACTTCATTTTTGTAGAACCATCGGCGATCTCTGCGCGCTATTCGGGGAATGCCGTATGACTTGCCAATCGGCCCACTATCAGCTGAATCCTACTGCCCGCAACGCTGAGAGCTGTCCATTCTCCCAGCTTACCGCGCACGCAAAACGCGCTAGGCTTAGCCATGGCCCAGTCACCCTGTGGGAAAGGCACGCTCATGCTCCTCGACAATAACCGCACCGCCCGTGCCAGCGGGCTGGTGTACAGCGCCTGCTGCTACGTGGTGTTCCTCATCACGTGCTTATATTTGATCGGCTTCGTCGGCAGCGTGGCGGTGCCCAAGAACATCAACGATGGCCCCCTCGTCGCGTGGCCAATCGCCGTGCTGATCAACTGCGCGCTGATCCTGCTGTTCGGCGTCCAGCACACGGTCATGGCACGTAGAGGCTTCAAGCAGTGGCTGGCGGCATTCATGCCTGCGCCGGTTGAACGCTCCACGTATGTAGTGCTCAGCAGCCTGGTGCTTGGGTTGATCTTCTGGCTATGGCAACCCATCACGCTCACGGTGTGGGAGGTCGAAGGGACCTGGGCCAAGACCCTGTTGATCGGCTTGTTCTGGATGGGCTGGGGCATTGCGCTGCTGTCGACCTTTCTGATCAATCACTTCGAGCTGTTCGGACTCAAGCAAGCCCTTGACCGTTGGCGCGACACTGCACAACAAGCACCCGTCTTCACAACACCGCTGTTTTACAGGATCGTGCGCCACCCGCTGTACCTGGGCTTCCTGATCGCCTTTTGGGCAACGCCGTCCATGACTGCTGGGCACCTGTTGTTTGCGACAGGGATGACGGTTTACCTCTTCATTGGCGCCAGCTTTGAAGAAAAGGACCTGGTGGCGTTGTTTGGTGAACGGTATCGGCGATACCAGCAGGAGGTGGGCATGATTTTGCCGTGGTCGAAGTCACGCAAAAAAGACGCTGAATAGGCCTTTGTGGCGAGCGGGCTTGTCGAATCGTCGCACCGCCTGCGTTGGGGTGCGCAGCAGCCCCAAAATCAGGCGCAGAGGAGTGCCTGATACACCGCATTCGTCTTCATCAGGGGCGCTTCGCCCCCCAACGCGGGGCAAGCCCGCTCGCCACAGAGATCCTAGTTTGCTGCACGACAGCGCTACGTCGAAGAAGTAGTGGGACCTCCCTCGCCACAGGATGTAGCGTCTGGCCATGAGATCCCTAGGAGTTTTCCCACGACTGTTTCAGGTTGTCGCTCGGAACGCGGCTGACTAATCTCTCCGCCGTCGCTGCCAATTCAGCGACCGGATTTGACCGTCCGGCCTTGTTAACGAACTGCTACGCCCTGCACCTATCCCAGGCGTTTTTTTTGTGCCTGAGGTATCGTGTCGCGGCAGTTGTGCGCGGGATACCTTCGGGTATGCCGGGTTCGTTGACAACCGGTCGGTCAACCCGCGTACAGCTGCCACCCTCTTCGTTTGACCGCGAACGCTGGCGGCTCCACTTGTCGACGGAGCTTCACCATGATCAAAGACAGCCCCAATCCCCCAGAAAAACTCTTCACCGTGCGCCCCAACCTGGGCACCGAAACCCTGCTGGTCAACGCATCCCAGGATCTATCCTCCATCACCGACATCGCCACTCACCTGGCCTTTGAAATCGACGGTGCGCAACGCAATGTGGCGTTGGGCATCTGCCGAATGCTTGAAGGCGTACAACTGCTGGTGGACAAGGTGCTAGACATCACCGACCCAGCAGTTTGAGATAAAGACCGTTCCCCTGCGCAGCAAAGTGCTGCGCAGGGGAACGACCATCATCGCTCATATGTTTTGAAAGCTATTTGATTAACCATCTTTCTGTTGAGCCAAAAAAGATTGGACATGCAGGTTCCGCATCCGCTGAAACCTGATCATCGAGTGAAAGCAACGCATATTTTTGGCCAGCTGCTTGTATGAACGTTAGCGTCCCGCACTCATCAACTTTGAACGTATAAATAGCGCGCACGCTAGAACCTCTAGCACCGTCAACTTTCTCTAACTCCACACTAACACTTTTGGCCTCGCCTTCTTTTCCAATACCTGAAAGTGTATATGAGTTACCTTTTTTCTTCGTAATCGAACCTATCTTTTCTGAGATTTTTATATTGTTCGCCGCAAAACTGTTCGTACAGGCGAAGGCTAAAACAATCACACCTAAAAACTTTACGTTCAAAATACATTCTTCCTTGATAAGAGCCCGGTATAGCCGGAGACACACGATCCTATCGCTGACATATAGCGATTTGATCAACCTTATAAAAAGCTATCAAAAGGCCATCAATCTGTCTAGTTGAATGGTGCGCTGCAAGGATCTGCAGAGCCAGCCATCAAAACACCGACCACCCAATCCGCTCACTCAACAACTCCAACGCCTTGATCCCCGCCAGCGAGTTGCCCGCCGCGTTCAACTCCGGCGACCACACGCACACGGTAAATTGCCCCGGCACCACCGCGACAATGCCGCCGCCCACACCGCTCTTGCCCGGCAAGCCCACCCGATAGGCAAAATTGCCCGCCTCGTCATACAGCCCACTGGTGGCCATGATCGAGTTGACTTGCTTGGTCTGCCGCGCGCTCAGGATCTGCTCGCCGCTGTGGGCGCTGGTGCCCTCGTTGGCGAGGAAGCTGAACGCCTTGGCCAAGTCCAGGCAGCTCATCTGCAAGGCGCAGTAGTTGAAGTAGCTGTGCAGCACCGCATCCACGTCGTTGTGGAAGTTACCGAAGGATTTCATCAGGTAGGCCATGGCCGCATTGCGCGCGCCGTGCTGGGCTTCGGAGTCGGCGACGACGCTGTTGACCAGGATCTGCGGGTTGCCCGACAGGCGCCGCACGAAGTCGCGCATCGACAGGATCGGCACGGCAAAGCGTGACTGGTTGATGTCGCAGATCACCAGCGCGCCGGCATTGATGAAGGGGTTACGCGGGCGGCCGCGTTCGAATTCCAGTTGCACCAACGAGTTGAACGGCTGCCCCGAAGGCTCGTGCCCCAGGCGTTCCCAGATGGTTTCACCACCGTGGTCGATGGCCTGCACCAGGCTGAACACCTTGGAAATACTTTGCACCGAGAACAGCGTATCGGCGTCACCGGCGCGATAGGCCGAGCCGTCATTGCCGTACACCGCGATGCCCAGTTGGTTGGCCGGTACATCAGCCAGCGCGGGAATGTAGTCGGCGACTTTGCCGAGGCCGATCAGTGGGCGCACTTCGTCGAGGATCGACTCCAGCAGCGCCTGCATATCTTGTCCTGTCATCTGTGTTTGAATCAGTGGAAAGCGGGGGGCGGAGGATACTTCAATGGGCGCGGAAGCCCCACACAATCTCCACCACCCGCTCGGCCACCACCAGATAAACCAGGATCAGCAACAGTTGCAATGCCAGGTGATAACGCAGCTTGGCCAGCCGGCGAATGCCATCGCTGACGTTCAACAGCATCAGCACCGTCGAGAGAATGATCAACCCCCACCCTGCCACGCTGGAGGCAAACACCCCAATAAACAGGTCCTGCTGCCCCACGAGGGTATTGGTGCCCGCCGCAAACAGCAGCGCGCACACCAGCAGGTTTTTGACGTTGTCGAAGATCTGCGTGCTCAGGTCGTTTTCCAGCAGGGCTAAATATCGCGTCCATAACGTGCGCATAGGTCAGTACCGGGTAGGGATCGCTCGTCAATCAAAGTAGTTCAATTGCCCCTGCACCGCTCCCCAACCGGCGAGAAAAGCCTGCCCCCCTCACCACAGGTCGACGTTGTCCCCCTTCAAAAATGCGCCACATCCGACACCCGCTCATCCAGCACATCCCGCGCCAGCGCCCATGCCTGCTCCTTGGATTCCACCACCAGCAACGGGTAGCCCCAGGCCTTGCTAAACATCAGCGCAAACGGTTTGAGTGCCAGGCGTTTGGCCGCGCTGGGCTCGACCTGGATCATGCCTTTGACGAACGTGTGCAACGCCTGTCGGTGCTTCTTCATCCAGATCGAGGCTTGCTTGCGCTGTTCATGGGAATGTTCGTGGTTGTTCTCGTCCGCGGCTTTTTCGTGCAGCAGCAGGAAGGATTGCTGCCGTGCCAACAGGTCTTCAAAGACCCGGAAGGCATCCTCCGGCCCGTCTTGGTTCGGCGCATCGAAGACGATTTTCACCACAGGGAACGTTGTACTGTCGAGTCGCATGGCAAAGCTCCTTAATGAGAGTGGATCTCAATATAAAGCTCGATCCACTGGACGGCATTGCACAGAATAGCCAGACTGTTTCGCAATCCGGCCAACCTGCGATCCTCGCCATGAAGCGCCACCGTCTTGACCTGCTCGACCCGCTGATGGCCAAGGACGCCGATCTGTTCCCCCGCGCCGTGGTGGCCGTGGGCGCCACCAGTACGTCGGACACCTGGGAACATGCCCAGCACGCCCACCGCAAGGGCCAGTTGATGTACACCCTGCGCGGGGTCATCCACTGTGAAATCGAAGCGGGGATCTGGATCGTGCCGCCCCAGTGTGCACTGTGGATTCCTGGCGGCACGCCACATTCGGCACGCGGGTCAGGCGAAGCGGAGGTGTATTGCCTGTTGATCGAGCCCGACGCCGCCCACGCCCTGCCCCCAAAATGCTGCACCCTGGCCGTGTCCGGGTTGCTGCATGAGCTGATCAGCAAGGCAGTAAGCTTCCCGCAACTCTATGACGAGGCCGGCGCCCAAGGCCGCTTGATCAACACGTTGCTGGATGAACTGGCCGCCGCGCCGGTCGAAGCCCTGCACCTGCCCATGCCCCAGGACGCACGCTTACGACGCCTGGCCAATAGCCTGCTGGCCGACCCGACCGACAAAGCCACCCTCGGCCAATGGGCAGTGCGCATCGGCATGAGCGAACGCAGCATGACCCGCCTGCTACTGGAGGAACTGGGCCTGAGTTTCGGCCGCTGGCGCCGGCAGTTGCATGTGATCCTGTCCCTGCAACGACTGGCCAAGGGGGAAAGTGTGCAGCGGGTGGCGCTGGACCTGGGTTATGAAAACGCCAGCGGCTTCATCACCATGTTCCGCAAGGCGGTGGGCCAGCCGCCGGCGCGTTACCTGGCGGACCGTGCGGGGGTGCTCAGCGCGACCACCCAAACCATCGCGCTGAAAGACGCCCACTGACTACCAGTTTTCGCCCAACCCCAGCAGCCCCAGTATCTGCCGTCGCAGGTCCACCAAGTAAGGATCATCCCGGTGCCGTGGATAGGGCCTGTCGATGCTCAACTGCGCCTGGATCTTCGCCGGGCGGTCGCTGAACACAATCACCCGGTTGGCCAGCAGCAAGGCTTCTTCCACATCGTGGGTCACCAGCAGCGCCGTGTAGCCCTGGCGCTGCCACAGGTCGATCAGTTCCTTTTGCATGGTGATGCGGGTCAGGGAGTCGAGTTTGCCCAAGGGTTCGTCGAGGATCAGCAATCGCGGCTGATTGACCAGTGCACGGGCCAACGCCACACGCTGGGCCATGCCGCCGGACAACTGCCGGGGATAGGCGCGGGCGAACTGACCGAGGCCGACCTTGTCCAGGGCCTCATCGACTTTCGCCGAATGGCGCTTGAGCAGGCCCTGGGCTTCGAGGCCGAGGGCAACGTTGTCCCACACGCGGCGCCATGGGTACAGGGTCGGGTCCTGGAACACCACCACGCGGCTCGGGTCCGGCCCGGTGATGGGCACGCCATCGGCCAGCAGTCGGCCGGCGTCCGCCGGTTCCAGCCCCGCCACCAGGCGCAGCAAGGTGGACTTGCCGCAACCCGAAGGCCCGAGCAAAGCAACAAACTCTCCCGGCGCCACGTCCAGGGACACCCGCTCCAACACCGGCAAATGCTGGCCGTCCAGAGCAAAACCATGGCTGAGGTTTTCTATGCGCAGCGCCAATCCTTCCGAAGCGGATACCGCGTGTGCCAGGGCTACCATTTCATCGCTCCTTTCTGCCAGGCCAGCAGCCGATCACGCACCAGGAATAGCCCAGTGATCAACCCCGAACAGGCCAGCGCCATGATCAGCAGTGCGGCGTACATGTTCGCGTAGGCGGCCCAGCCCTGGGCCCATTGCAGGTACCAGCCGATGCCGGATTTGACCCCCATCATTTCCGCCACCACCAAAGTGGAAAACGACGCGCCCAGGCCCATGAACAGGCCGACGAATACGTGGGGCAACGCGGCGGGAATCGCCACTTTGAAAATCAGAAAACCCTGCCGGGCGCCGAGGGTGCGCGCCACGTCGTAATAGGCTTTATCGACGCTGGCCACGCCGGACCAGGTGAGCACCGTGACCGGAAACCAGGTGGCCAGGGCGATCAAAAATACACTCGCACTCCAACTGCTGGGAAACAGGAAAAAGCACAGCGGCAACAACGCCGTCGACGGCACCGGGCCGAGGATGCGCAGCACCGGGTGCAGCCAGTAGCCGATCCGCGTGGACCAGCCAATGGCGACGCCGGCGACAAACCCGGTGGCCGCGCCCAGCGCCACCCCCGAGCCCAGCAGCAGCGCCGAATGCAGCAGGCTGTCGGCCAGGCGTGCGTAGTCTTCGATATACACCGCGAGCAAGGCTTGGGGTGGTGCGAAGAACGGCACCGGCAACAGCGCAAGCTTGGCGGTGAGCAATTCCCAGATGCCCAGCAATACCGGCAAGGCGATCAGCCAGGGTGCGGCCGTACGCAAGCGCAGCCCGAGTTTCGACAGCCTGCAGCCCAGCAGGCTCAGCACGATGAACAACGCCGCCACGCCCACACAGAGATTGGCCAAGCCTTGGGTCATCGGCCAGTTGCGCACCGCGTTGGGCCAATAACTGATCAGCAGCGCGACGGCCACCCAGGCCGCCACCACCGCGGCGCCCTGCCATCCGACCTTGAGCGCCACGGGCGGGTTGAGGGTGGTCGCGTCAGCTGAAGACATCGGCGGTGATCTCCTTGGCAAACGCTATCGGGTCGGTGCCTTTGCTGATCACTTCCACGGTTTTCAGGTCGGTGACGTAGGTGGTGATCTCCTGGGTCAGCGCCGCGCCTACCGCGTGGTGGCCGTGGGTGTGGTCGTGGAGGATCGCCTGGACTTCTTCGGTGGAGGTGTTCAGTGCGTAGGCTTGGAAGCCTTTGGCGACTTCCTCCGGGTGCTGCACGCAATAGTCATGGGCTTCGAGGATCGCCTGGGTCAGCGCCGCGACCACGCGCTTGTCTTCACGTACCAATTTGCCGGTGACGCCGACCACGCAGCAACTGAGATTGGCGTATTCCTCCACCAGGTTGGTGGACAACTCCCGCGCCGCGCCGGACTTGATCAGGCGGTACATGAACGGGTCACTGCCGCTCACCGCCTGCACTTCACCACGCTCCAGCGCCGTGCCGAGCAGGTCGGCCGGGTACAGGCGCCACTCCACATCGCGCACCGGGTCGACGCCGTGTTTTTTCAGCAGGATCGAGAAGAAATTGCGGTCCGGGCTGGCCATGTCGGTGACGCCGATGGCCTTGCCCTTGAGATCCTCCAGCTTGCTCACGCCGCCGTTTGCAGCACTGAGCAAACGCAGGCAACCGCCATGGGTGCCGGCGGTGAGCTTCACGTCAAAGCCCTGCTCCAGAGCCTTGAGCCAGCGCAAGGCCATGCCCACGCCCGCGTCGGCCTTGCCGGTGGCGATGGCTTCCAGCAGGACCTCGGTGGAGTTGCCGAAGTTGACCAACTCCACGTCCAGGTTGTGCTTGGTGAAAAAGCCCTGCCCATGGGCGATCACCACCGGCGCCAGGCACACGGCGTTGAGGTTGACCGCCAGCTTGAGTTTGCGCGGCGCGTCGAGGCGGATGAACTCACCGGTGCCAGCAGGCTCCTGGGCGGTGTTATGGCCGGCGTGGGCGTCGGCGGAAAAACCCAGGCGCGGCAGCGACAGGCTGGCCAGGGTAAGGCCGGCCAGGCCCAGGAGGCGACGACGGGTCAGGTGATCAAAAGTAGCCATGCGAAGTATCCCTATTTAATTGATCAGCTCGCTCCAGAGAAAGGCCGAAAGCGTCAAAAATGCCATTTTGATTATATTAACGACTGACTTTTATGAAAGAACCATATAATTCTATGGTTATGCCCGATGGGCAGGGACCGGATAAAAGCGCCCTAAGCTCAGATCGAAAGAGTATTTATCGAATGATTTTTAGATCATTAAGCTTGGGTCTATTTCGTTGAAGATCGAGCCCGCCATGTCCCTTCGTCGTCCCCTCGCCGCTGTATTAGGATTGCTGGCCTTTTCCGTTGCCGTCAGTGCGCAAGCCCAGGAAACCGTGCGCATCGGTTACCAGAAATCCTCCACGCTGATCACCCTGCTGAAGACCCAGGGCACCCTGGAGAAAGCCCTCAAGGCCGACAACATCCAGGTGAGCTGGCACGAATTCCCCAGCGGCCTGCCGCTGCTGGAAGCGCTGAACGTCGGCAACGTCGACATCAGCGCCGACGTGGCCGACACCGTGCCGATCTTCGCCCAGGCCGCCCAGGCCAAACTCACCTACTTCGCCCAGGAAGCGCCCTCGCCTTCGGCCCAGGCCATCGTGGTGCGCAAGGATTCGCCGATCCAACAGTTGGCGGACTTGAAGGGCAAGAAGATCGCGGTGACCAAGGCCGCCGGCACCCACTACCTGTTGATCGCCGCGTTGGCCAAGGCCGGGCTGGCGTTCTCGGATATCGAGCCGGCGTACCTGTCGCCTGCCGATGGCCGTGCGGCGTTCGAGAACAACAAGGTGGATGCCTGGGTCACCTGGGAACCCTTCCTCACCAGCGTGCAGCGCCAACTGCCGACGCGCACCCTGGCGGACGGCGCCGGGCTGGCCAGCTACAAGCGCTACTACCTGACCGGCACGCCTTACGCCAAGGCGCATCCGCAGGTATTGAAAGTGGTGTATGCGCAGCTGGAAAAAGCCGGCCACTGGATAAAAACCAACCCGCAGGACGCGGCGAAAGTGCTCGGCCCGCTGTGGGGCAACCTGGATGTAGCCACGGTGGAAGCGGCGAACGCGCACCGCAGTTATCAGGTGCAGCCAGTGGCGGTGGATCAGCTGGGTGAGCAGCAGAAGATTGCCGATGCGTTCTTCAAGGCGGGGTTATTGCCGAAGGCGGTGGATGCCAAGGATGTGCAGACGTGGAGGCCTTGAAGGCTGGTGTGATCTAAATGTGGGAGGGGCGGTGGGCGATTCGACTTGCCCCCGATGGCCATGGGTATCTACACAACTTGAGCGTCTTCTGCATAGATACCGTCTTATCCAACCGCGCAAATCCGTAGCAGCTGCCGAGCGCAAGCGAGGCTGCGTCAGGCGCGCTGCCGATTCAAGCTCGAGTCGCGGCCGACGCAGCCTCGCCAAGGCTCGACAGCTGCTACGCACTATTCTATTGAAGTTGTGTAGACACTCATGTTCATCGAGGGCAAGTCGAATCGTCGCATCGCCCCTCCCACAGTTGATTTGCATGTGACATTAGAGAAGTGTGCGGGCTAAAGCCTTTTTCCACTCTGCGTAACGCCCTGCCATCGCCGGATCCTCCTGCGGCTCAAACCGCTCGCGCTGGCGCTCCAACTGCCCCAGCGCCGTATCACTCGCCCATACACCCAACGCCCGCCCCGCCAGGTGCGCTGCGCCCAGTGCCGAGACTTCCGGCGACAGGCTGCGCACCACCGGGCGTTGCAGCAGGTTGGCCAGAAACTGCATCAGCCAGCGGTTGCGCGTGGCGCCGCCATCCACCCACAGTTCCTTGAGCGGGCTGCCGATGTCTTGCTGCATGGCCTCGAACACATCGCGAATCTGGTAGCCGATGGACTCCAGCGACGCGCGCAGGATGTGCGCGCCGGACGTGGCTTCGGTCAACCCGCAGATCAGCCCACGGGCGTCGGCCTTCCAGTGCGGTGCGCCGAGGCCGGACAGCGCCGGGACAAAATACACGCCGCCGTTATCCGGCAGTTGCGCGGCCTGTTCGGTCAGCGTATCCAGGGATTCTCCCGCCACCAGCTTCGACGCCCACTGCACGGCAGCGCCGGTATGGACGATATTGCCTTCCATGCCGAAAGTAGGTTGGCTGCCGTCGTGCCAGGCCAGGGTGGTCGACAGGCCATGGGTGGAGGCAATCGGCCCGCTCATGGGCGTCATCAAGGACGAACCGGTGCCGAGGGTGGCCTTGACCAGCCCCGGCGCAAAACCGCCCTGCCCGTACAGCGCCGCATGGGAGTCGCCGATCATCGACATCACCGGGATACCGGCGGGCAAGCCGCCCACGGCGACCGTTTCGGCGAAGAACCCGGCGCTCGGCTGGATCGGCGCCAGGGCCGCAGCAGGAATGCCGAACAGCGCCAACAGCTCAGGATCCCAGGCGCAGGTGTGCAGGTTGAACAGTTGGGTGCGCGCGGCGTTGGAATAGTCGGTGGCGAACACCTGGCCGCCGCTGAGTTGCCACAACAGCCAGCTATCGACCGTGCCCAGGCAGATCTCCCCGGCAGCGGCGCGGGCATGGCCATCCTCAAGGTGATCGAGAATCCAGCGGAACTTGCCCGCCGAGAACATCGGGTCCAACGCCAGCCCGGTCTTTTCCAGGATCAGCGCCTCATGGCCCTGCGCATGCAACTGGGTGCACAACGCACTGGAACGACGGCATTGCCAACTGATGCACGGCGACAGCGGCGCGCCGCTGCGACGGTCCCAGGCCACCACCGATTCACGCTGGTTGCTGATCGCGAGTGCCGTGATCGGACGATCCACCTGGGCCAGGCATTCTTCAATCGCCGCCAACGTGTTTTGCCAGATCAGCAGCGGGTCCTGCTCGGAAAACCCGGCCTGGGGATGGCTGATGCTCAAGGGCCGCGAACCGCGCGCAATCACCTGGCCAAGTTCGTTGACCAGCACCGCCTTGGCGTTGCTGGTGCCTTCATCTATCGCCAGGATCAGCGGGGTGTTGTTATTCATTGAGTTCACCGCAACCGAGTGGCAGCCGCCACGATCCCAGCCGTGTCGATGTTATGCAAGGCGCGGGTCGGTTCGCGGGCCCCGGCGGCGGCGTACTCGCCATCGCCGATACCCAGGCGGATCAGGGCAATGCCCAACCCGGCTTCGGCCAGCACTTCGGCGACCAGGCTGCCGACGCCGCCATTGATGTTGTGTTCTTCCACGCTGATAACCGCGCGCGTGCCGCTCAAGGCGCTGAGCAACACATCACGCTGCAAGGGCCGGATCGACGACAGGTTGATCACCTGCGCCTGGATGCCCTGCTCCGCCAGCAACGCCGCCGCATCCACCGCCTCATGCACCACCGAGCCCAGGGCCACGATGCTCACATCGGCGCCCTGGCGCAGGATGTCGACCTGACCGGGCACAAACTGATAGTCAGCGCCGTGCACATCGGGCAAGGCTTTGCCGTCGAGGCGGATATACACCGGGCCGTGGCAGCGCAGCGCGTAATCGACGATCTGCCGGCACTCGACGGCATCGGCCGGGGCGAAGATCTGCACATTGCCAAATCCGCGCATCACCGAAATATCGTCGAGGCTGTGGTGGGTGCTGGCGAGCGGGCCATAACTGGTGCCGGCATTCAGGCCGAACATCTTCACGTTGGCCTGGTTGTAGCAGACGTCCACCTTGATCTGCTCATTGGCCCGCGAGATCAGGAACGGCGCCGCGTTGCAGGTGGCGGCGATCTTGCCACCCAGGGCCAGGCCCGCCGCGACGCTGACCAAGGATTGCTCGGCAATGCCGACGTTGATCAAGCGTTCGGGGAAACGCTGGGCAAACGGGCCGATCTTGGCGGTGGAGGTGGAGTCGCTGACCACCGGCACCACGTCCAGCCCGGCATCGACGGCAGCGATAAACGCTTGCACCATGACGCTCGCCAAATGTTCACTCGCCATGGTTCAACTCCTCCAGTGCTGCGTTGATTTCATCACCCTTGGGCACGCGGTGGTGCCATTCGGGGCGGGCTTCGATAAACGACACGCCCTTGCCTTTGACGGTGTGGGCGATCAGCACCTGGGGCGCGCCGGTCTTGGTCTGCATGGTTTCCAGGGCCTCGATCAATTGGCCGACATCGTTACCGTCGCACTCGCTGACACGGAAGCCGAAGGCCGCCCATTTCACGTCCAGCGGGTCCAGCGGCATGATGTCGGCGGTCAACCCCGCCAGTTGCAGCTTGTTCTTGTCGACGATCACAAACAGGTTATCCAGGCCGTACTTGGCCGCCGCCATCGCCGCCTCCCAGTTGGAGCCTTCGGCCAGTTCGCCGTCGCCGGTCAGCACGTAGATGCGTTTTTTGCTGCCGGACATCTTCGCCGCCAAGGCCAGCCCGACCGCCACCGGCAAACCGTGGCCGAGGGCGCCGGTGTTCAGTTCGATGCCTGGGGTTTTCTGGCGTACCGGGTGGCCGGGCAAATGCGAGTTGAAGTGCTGGTAGGTGGGCAGCCACTCGGTGGGGATGTAGCCCGCCTGCGCCAGGCAGCAGTACAAACCCCCGACGCCGTGGCCCTTGCTCTGGATATAAATATCGCGCTCGGGGTCTTCGGTGCGTTCCGGGCCGGTGTTGAGGATGCGGAAATACAGGGTGGCGAGGATGTCGGTTTCGGAAAGATCCGCCCCGGTGTGGCCGCCGGCCGGTGAGTCGGCGTTCAGGCGGATCACATGGCGACGGATCAGGCGGGCCTGTTCCTTGATCTGGTGGGCGTCGTACTGGAAGGCATTCATGCAGCGGCTCCTTTGAGGCTGACCACGCGGGGTAAAAGTGTTCAAAGCTGTCTTTGAATATTTATTCAGCAGTGACAATATATTTCTATTTAGACGCCGATCCTCCAGCAGGTCAAGTGAGCGAACCGCCGAAAAATCAAATAAACCCCGGAAAAACCCCTCGGACAAACGGCCAAAATCCTACGCCGGCTTATCTAGCCCGTGGCTTTGCGCCGTGCAAAAACATCGGATAAGAGGCACACAAGAAAAATTAAGCGCTTGACTTTGACACGGTGTCACTGGAATCTGAATTAACAGTCAGGCACGCATAAATATTCAAGACGCCTGAAAGCACTCCAAAAAAAATAACTCAGGAGAACACTGTGGACGCCAAAGCTATTGTCCAGCACCCGGCCGAACTCAAGCCGCCACCCCGCCCACGTATTGTGAAACTGCTGCCCAGCAACATTGGCGGCCCGTTGATCGGGCTGGTGCTGCTGGTGCTGGTCTTCTCCTTCAGTTCCGAATTCTTCTTCTCATTGCGCAATGGCCTGAACATCCTTGATCAGGTCACGGTGCTGGGCATCCTGGCGATCGGCATGACAGCGGTGATCGTGATCGGCGGCATCGACCTGTCGGTTGGTTCGGTGCTGGCCTTCTCGATGATGATGCTCGGCTGGCTGTATCAGGATCAGGCGGTGCCGCTGGGCTTTGCGATTCCGATCTCGATTGCCAGCGGCATGCTCGCCGGGCTGGTCTCCGGCGCGTTGATCACCTACGCCAAGCTGCCACCCTTTATTGCCACGCTGACCATGATGTCGGTGGCCCGTGGCCTGGCGAATATCCTTACCGAAGGCCGGCAGATCGTCGGCTACCCGGACTGGTTCACCAGCCTGGCCACGGTGCGCCACTTTGGTTTCCTCTCGGCCACCGTGGGCCTGTTCCTGGTGATGCTGGTGGTGGCCTGGGTGTTCCTGCGCTTTCGTGCCGGTGGCCGCAACCTCTACGCCATGGGCGGCAGCCCGGAAGTGGCGCGGTTGTCGGGCATCAAGGTGCGTGCGATTACCTTGTGGGTGTACGCCATCAGCGGTGCGCTGGCCGGCATCGCCGCCGTGACCCTGGCCGCGCGCCTGGACTCCTCGCAACCGAGCGCCGGGCTGAGCCTGGAGCTGGACGCCATCGCCGCCGTGGTGATTGGCGGCGCCAGCCTCAGTGGTGGCGTCGGCAGCATCGGCGGCACCCTGGTGGGCGTGCTGATCATTGGCGTATTGCGCAATGGCCTCAACCTGCTGGGAGTTTCGCCCTTTATTCAACAAGTGGTAATCGGCGTGGTCATCGCCCTCGCCGTCACCATCGACACCCTGCGACGCCGCTCCAGCACTGCCCGTTAAACCTGTTCGACAGTTGACACCCTCCAACAATAAAACCAGGAGTCACCGACATGTTCAGCCCCAAGAAATTGCTGTTGGCCACCGCTCTCGCCGCCGCCACCCTCACCGCTGCCGGCACCACCTGGGCCAAGGATTTGACCATCGGCCTGGCCGTGGCCAACCTGCAGGCCGACTTCTTCAACCAGATCAAGCAATCGGTGGAAGCCGAGGGCAAGGCCAAGGGGGTCAAGGTGATCACCGTGGACGCCCAGGGCAACTCGTCCACCCAGGTCAGCCAGATTGAAGACCTGATCACCCGCCAGATCGATGTGCTGATCTACATCCCGGCCGGTGCCACCGCCGCCGGTGTGCCGGTGAAAGCCGCCAAGGCTGCGGGTATCCCGGTGATCGCCGTGGACCGCAACGCCCCCGACGCACCGGGCGACACCTTTATCGCCAGTGACAGCGTGGCTGGCGCCAAGACCCTGGCCGAGTACGTGGGCAAGATCACCGACGGCAAGGGCCGCATCGCGATCCTGCAAGGCCAGATCGGCACCACGCCGGAGAATGATCGCGCCAAGGGGTTTGAGGAGGGCCTGAAAGCCTTCCCGGACCTCAAGGTCGTCGCCCAGCAACCGGCCGAATGGGCCCAGGACAAAGGCTTCGCGGTGGCCCAGGACCTGCTCCAGCGTGACCCGAACATCACCGTGTTCTTCGGCCGTGCGGACGCCATGGCCTTGGGCGCTGCCCAGGCGGTGAAAGTCGGCAACCTCGATCACAAGGTGGTCGTGGTCGGTTTCGACGGTGATGTGGCCGGGCTCAAGGCCGTGCAAAGCGGTGTGCTGAACGCGACCATGACCCAGCAGACGCAGAAAATGGGGCGCCTGGCCGTGGCCTCGGCCATCGACCTCAAAGCCGGCAAGACCTTGCCCAAAGAGCAGTTGTTGCCCACCGTGCTGACCACCAAAGAAAACGTCGCGCCGTTCCTGCAACAGCACCCGTAAGCCTTGGAGGTCGTCATGCAAGCAGCCGCTGTGGACACCGCTCAATCTGACGCGGTGCTGTGCCTGCGCAATATCAGCAAGGCCTACGGGCCGGTGCAGGTGTTGTCGCAGGTCAACGTGGACATTCGCCCCGGTGAAGTACTGGCCTTGCTCGGTGAAAACGGCGCGGGCAAGTCGACCTTGTCGTCGATCATCGCCGGGCTGGTGCAACCGGAAGCCGGGGGCAGCATGACCTGGCTCGGCGCGCCCTACGCACCCGCTTCACCGGGGGCCGCGCTGGGGGCCGGGATCGGCCTGATCCACCAGGAAATCCGCCTGCTGCCGCAATTGTCGATCGCCGAGAATATCTTCGTCGGCCGCCTGCCCATGCGTCGTGGGCGGGTGGACCGCGAGTACATGGAGGCCCAGGCGCAGATCCAACTTGAACGCCTGGGGCTCAAGGTGCCGGCCTCGCGCAAGGTCGAAGGCCTGAGCGTGGCGGCCCAGCAACTGGTGGAGATCGCCAAGGCGCTGACGCTGAAGGCCAGCCTGTTGATCCTCGATGAACCCACCGCCGCATTGGGTGGCGAGGAAACCGAACTGCTGTTCAAGCAGGTGGAACGGCTGAAAGCCGAGGGCGTGTCGTTTATCTATATCAGCCACCGCCTGGAAGAAATCGCACGCATCGCCGACCGCGTGCTGGTGCTGCGCGACGGTCGCCAGATCGCCCTGCACGCCACGGCCCAGGTGCCGGTGCGTGAGTTGGTGGAGCAGATGGTCGGGCGCAGCCTGGAGCGGATCTTCCCGGCGTTGCAAGCGCCGCAGGACCACGTGATGTTGCAGGTCAAAGACTTGAGTTGTCGCGAATTTGCCCTGCATGGCATCGACTTCAACGTGCGCGCCGGCGAGGTATTCGGCATTGCCGGGGTGGTCGGCGCCGGGCGAACCGAGCTGGTGCGCACCATTGCCGGTGCGGCCCAGGATATTCGCGGCCATATGGTGTTGGATGGCGAGGTCCGCCAGTTGCGCTCGCCCTTCGAGGCGATCCAGGCCGGCGTGGTGCTGGTGCCGGAAGACCGCAAGCAGCAAGGCGTGGTGGTGGAACATCGCATCGAAGACAACCTGATTTATGGCAACACCGATTTGCTCGATAAGCGCGGTTGGGTGTTCCCTGCCCCACTGCGCGAATTTGCACGCACGGCGGTGGCGCGACTGGGTGTGAAAGGTGCGCCGCAGTCGCGGATTTCCAGCCTGTCTGGCGGTAACCAGCAGAAGGTGATCATCGCCAAGTGGCTGGCGCGCAACCCCAAGGTGTTCATCCTCGATGAGCCGACACGCGGCATCGACGTGGGCGCCCGGGCGGCGATTTATGAAGTGATCGCGGATCTGGCGGCCAAGGGCATGGCGGTGATTGTGGTCAGTTCCGACCTGGATGAAGTGCTGGGGTTGTCCCATCGGGTGATGGTGATGAGCCGAGGGCGGCAGATGGGGATTCTGGAGCGTGGCGAAGCGACGCCGGTGTCGGTGATGGAAATGGCCACCGCATAACCAAAGACCTACAAAGATCCAACTGTGGGAGGGGGCTTGCCCCCGATGAGGGAGTGTCAGTAGATGTATCTGTAACTGAACCACTGCCATCGGGAGCAAGTCGAGTCGTCGCACCGCCCCTCCCACGGGGTCCACTGTGATTTCAAATAACGGAGTTATTCATGCAACTTTTCAGTCTTCAGGGCCAAGTGGCCTTTGTCACCGGCGCCGGCAGCGGCATTGGCCAGGCTATCGCCGTCGGGCTCGCCGAAGCGGGCGCGGATGTAGCCTGCTTTGATCTTCCGGGCAGCCCCGGCATTGCCAGCACGGTAGAACGCATCCAGGCCCTGGGCCGGCGCGCCTTGGCGTTGAGCGGTACCGTCACCGAGCGCGCCGCCCTGGATGCAGCCGTCGCGCAAACCGAACAAGACCTCGGCCCACTCAGTGTCGCCGTCAACTGCGCCGGCATCGCCAATGCCCAGGCCGCCGAAGACCTGGAGCTGCAACGCTGGCAAACCACCCTGGACATCAACCTCACCGGCATCTTCCTCAGCTGCCAGGCCCAGGCCGCGGTGATGTTGCCGCGTGGCAAGGGCGCCATCGTCAATATCGCCTCCATGTCCGGCAGCATCGTTAACCGCGGGCTGTTGCAGGCGCACTACAACACCTCCAAGGCCGGGGTGATCCACCTGAGCAAAAGCCTGGCGATGGAATGGGCCGACAAGGGCCTGCGCGTCAACTGCATCAGCCCCGGCTACACCGCCACGCCGATGAACTCCCGCCCGGAAGTCGCCGACCAGGTGAAGATCTTTGAACAGACCACGCCCATGGGCCGCATGGCCAGCGTGGAAGAAATGGTCGGCCCGGCGATTTTCCTGGTCAGCCAGGCGTCGTCTTTCTGCACCGGTGTCGACCTGTTGGTCGATGGTGGTTTTGTCTGCTGGTAAGGAGTTTTGTCATGTCGCAACGTTTCAGCGGTAAAACCATCGTGATTACCGGCGCCTGCCGTGGCATTGGTGCCGGCATTGCCGAGCGCTTCGCCCAGGAAGGCGCCAACCTGGTGCTGGCCTCCAACGACCTGGAGCGTGTGACGTTCACCGCCGACCAATTGGCCCGGGAATACAACGTCGACACCCTGGCCCTGGGCATCGACGTGACAAGCGAAGACGACATCGAAACGCTCTACCGCGAAGGCCACGCGCGCTTCGGCAGCATCGACGTGTCGGTACAGAATGCCGGCATCATCACCATCGACCACTACGACAAAATGCCCCGCGCCGACTTCGACAAGGTGCTGCAGGTCAACACCACCGGCGTGTGGCTGGGCTGCCGGGAAGCGGCCAAGTACATGGTCAAACAAGGCAGTGGGCGCTTGATCAACACCTCGTCCGGCCAGGGCCGCCAGGGGTTTATCTACACCCCGCACTACGCCGCGAGCAAAATGGGCGTGATCGGCATTACCCAGAGCCTGGCGCTGGAACTGGCGCGGCATAACATCACCGTCAACGCATTCTGCCCCGGCATCATCGAAAGCGAGATGTGGGACTACAACGACCGCGTGTGGGGCGAGATCCTCAGCACCGACGAAAAACGCTACGGCAAGGGTGAATTGATGGCCGAATGGGTCAAGAACATCCCCCTGCGCCGGGCCGGCAAGCCCTCGGATGTCGCCGGTTTGGTGGCGTTCCTGGCCTCGGATGACGCGGCCTACCTGACCGGCCAGGCGATCAATATCGACGGCGGCCTGATCATGTCGTAAGGGTTTGGTATCCTCACGGCCATTGTGTCAACAACCGAGGCTTTCATGAGCCAGATCGAAGAACAGCGCCTGATCACCAAGATCGCGAGCCTCTATTACGAAGAAGGGCTCAAGCAGTCCGAGATTTCCGCCCAGCTGGACCTGTCCCAATCCTTTATCAGCCGCGCCCTGCGCCGGGCACTGCAGGAAGGCGTGGTGAAGATCAGCGTGATGCGCCTGCAAGGCCTGCACCTGGAGCTGGAAAACCAATTGCAACGCCGCTACGACGTGCGCCAGGTGATCGTGGTGGAAGCCACCGAGCCCGGCAACGATGAAAGCATCAAGCAAGCCATCGGCTCGGCAGCTGCGCATTACCTGGAGACCAGCCTGTCGCCCCAGGACCATATCGGCATTTCGTCGTGGAGCAGCACCATTCGCGCCATGGTCGGCCACTTGCATGCCCAACCGGGCAAACAAGGTGCCCAGGAAGTGGTACAACTGTTGGGCGGCGTCGGCAACAAAGGCGCGTTTGAAGCCACCCTCCTCACCCAACGCCTGGCCACCCTGCTCAACTGCCCGGCGTATTTGCTGCCGTCGCAAAGCATCGAGCAATCGGTGCAGAGCAAGCAACGCATCGTGCAGATGGAAGAGGTCAAGGAGGTGCTGCAACGCTTTGACAGCATCACCCTGGCGATCGTCGGCATCGGCGACCTGGAACCCTCGCAGCTGCTGCGCAACAGCGGCAACTACTACACCGAGGACATGCTGCGCCTGCTGGCCGAGCGTGGTGCGGTGGGCGACATCTGCCTGCGCTACTTCGATGCCCAGGGCAAGCCGGTGCTGGAAGAAGATGAAGAATTCGTGGTCTCGGTGGCGCTGCCCAAGCTGCGCGGTATCCACCGCGTGCTCGGCCTGGCCGGCGGGCTGAACAAGGTCCAGGCCATTCGTGGCGCGCTCAAGGGTGGTTACCTGGACATCCTGATCACCGACCTGGACACCGCACAGGCCCTGAACCACTAACCCTATTTCTGGAGACTGCCGCTCATGACGTCCAAGCTCGAACAACTCAAGCAATTCACCACCGTGGTCTGCGACACCGGCGACCTCGAAGCCATCAGCCGCCTGCGCCCGGTGGACGCCACCACCAACCCGTCGCTGCTGCTCAAGGCCGCCGCCATCCCGGAATACGCCGAGCTGCTGCGCAATGCCGTCAACATAGCCAAGGGCGACGTCGGCCTGGCCTGCGACCACTTCGCGGTGTCCGTCGGTGCCGGCATTTTGAAGGTCATCCCCGGGCGTATTTCCACCGAAGTCGACGCGCGCCTGTCCTTCGATGAAGACGCGCTGTGGGCCAAGGCCAACCAGTTGATCGCCCTGTACGACCAGGCCGGTATCAGCCGCGACCGCGTGCTGATCAAACTGGCCTCCACCTGGGAAGGCATCCGCACCGCCGAGCGCCTGGAAAAAGCCGGCATCCAGACCAACCTCACCCTGCTGTTCTCCTTCGCCCAGGCCGCCGCGTGCGCCGATGCAGGGGTGTTCCTGATCTCGCCATTCGTGGGCCGCATCTACGACTGGTACCGCAAGAACACTGGCCTGGACTACACCGGCGTTGATGACCCAGGCGTGCAATCGGTGACGCGCATCTACAACTACTACAAGGCCAACCAGATCAACACCGTGGTGATGGGCGCGAGCTTCCGCACCCTCAGCCAGATCGAACAGCTGGCGGGTTGTGATCGCCTGACCATCAGCCCGGAGCTGCTGCAGAAGCTCGACGAAGACCAGGGCAAGCTGGAGCGCAAATTGGTGCCGGTGACCGAAGGCGAAGCGCGTCAGCCAATGAACGAAGCGCAGTTCCGCTGGGCCTCGAATGAAGATGCGATGGCCACCGAGAAACTGGCGGAAGGGATTCGGCAGTTTGCGCGGGATCAGGAGAAGTTGGAGGCGGTGTTGGCTGCGCTGTAAAGCGGGTCCGCTGCTGGAGCGAGCTTGCTCGCTCCAGCATCAGCTTTGCGCGACCCCCGTCCCAAACTTCCGAATCGCCAGGCAATACCCCACCAACGCCAGCACCGCCAGCAACCCGCCCGCCGCGCCGACCCAGGCGAAGCCGAACTGGCTGCCGACCCAGCTGCCCATCAGGGCGCCGCCGCCGATGCCGATGTTGTAGATGCCGGAGAACATCGCCATGGCCACGTCGGTGGCGTCCGGGGCCAGCACCAGCACCTTCGATTGCATGGCCAGGCCGAAGCCCATGATTGCCATGCCCCAGAAAATGCTCAGGGTCACCAGGTACGACTCCGCACCGCTCAACGGCAGCATCAGCGCCAGGCACGCGGCCAGGATAAACACGGCGCCGACCACGAACAGGTGGGGATTGAAGCGGTGCACCAGGCTGAACAGCAGCGAGCCGATGATGCCTGCGCCGCCGAACACCAGCAGGATCAGGGTCACCGCGCTGCCGCTCATGCCGGCCACGCCTTCGACGAAGGGTTCGATGTAGCTGTAGGCGGTGAATTGCGCGGTCACGGTCATCGCGGTGAGCACGTACAGCGCCACCAGCGCCGGGCGCTTGAACAGCAGCGGCAGGCTGCGCAGGGAACCGGAGTTCTGGCTCGGCAGCAACGGCAAGGTGCGCGCCAGCCAGAACACCAGGGCGGCGGCGAAAGCACCGATCACCAGGAACGTGGTGCGCCAGCCCATGGCTTCGCCGAGCAGGCGGCCCAGGGGAATGCCCAGCACCATCGCCAGGGACGTGCCGGTGGCGAGCAGTCCGAGGGCTTGCACCTGCTTGCCTTCCGGCGCCAGGCGCACCGCCAGGGAGGCGGTGATCGACCAGAACAGTGCATGGGACAAGGCAATGCCGACGCGACTGACCATCAACAGGCCGAAGCTGGTGGCGACGCTGGACAAGATGTGGCTGGCGATAAACATGCAGAACAGCACGATCAGCAGCTTGCGCCGCTCGATGTTGCGGGTCAGCAGCATCACCGGCAGCGAGGTCAGGGACACGATCCAGGCGTAGATGGTGAGCATCAGGCCGACGCTGGACACGGGCATGTCGAAGCTGGCGCCAATCGCGCTGAGCAGGCCGACGGGGACGAATTCGGTGGTGTTGAACACAAACGCGGCCAGCGCCAGAGCGATGACCGGTTGCCAGTTGGCTTGGGGGGTTGCGGCTGAATGGCTCATTGAAGGGCGAGGTACTCTGGCGATGATCAGGCGGCCACCCAGGACAAGCGCCGCCGCCTGGCATTCTATAGGTTTCTCGGCCGTCTGTTGACGCTCATCCCCCTCAAAACACCCTCAGTTTTGTCACGGCGTGGTCACGGTAACCACGTACCTCCCCGGCAGAATCGGTTGGCCGGCGCAGCCCACCGGCACATACCGCTGGCCGGTGTCGGCACACCCCTTGACGTCCATCACCGGGCCACTGCGCGCATTTGTCGCACCCCCGAATTCAACGGATCACGGATCCACCTGCCCCATCAGTTGCGGAATGCTTTCCGGCCGCTTGGCATAACGCTGCGCCAAGGCCGCACAGACCATCAACTGGATCTGGTGAAACAGCATCAACGGCAGAATCAGCACGCCCAGGCTCGCTCCGGCGAACAGCACCTGGGCCATCGGCACGCCAGTGGCCAGGCTTTTCTTCGAACCGCAGAACAGGATGGTGATGCGGTCTTCCTGGTTAAAACCAAAGGCCTTGCCCAGCACGGTGGACGCCACCAACACCAGCGCCAGCAACACGCAGCAGGCCACCACCAGACCGCCCAGTTCCCACAGCGGGATCTGGTGCCAGATGCCTTCGTTGACCGCTTCGCTGAACGCGCCGTACACCACCAGCAGGATCGAGCCCTGGTCGACGAACTTCAGCCAGGCTTTATTGCGCCCCACCCACGCACCGATCCAGCGGCGGGCGATCTGCCCGGCAATGAACGGCAGCAGCAGTTGCACGCTGATTTTCAGGATCGCATCGACCGTGGAGCTGCCTTCGCCGTGCACATTGAGCAACAGCGTCACCAGCAACGGCGTCAGGAAGATGCCGAACAGGCTGGAGGCCGCCGCGCTGCAGATCGCCGCCGGGATGTTGCCGCGCGCCAGCGAGGTGAAGGCAATTGCCGATTGCACCGTGGCCGGCAAGGCGCAGAGGTAGAGCATGCCCATGTACAGGTCTTTACCGATCAGCGGCGACAACAGCGGTTTGAGCGCCAGGCCCAGTAGTGGGAACAGCACAAAGGTCAGGCTGAACACCAGCAGGTGCAGGCGCCAGTGGCCAGCACCGGCGACGATGGCCTGGCGCGACAGCTTGGCGCCGTGCAGGAAAAACAGCAGCGCGATGGCCAGGTTGGTGACCCAGCCGAAGGCCACGGCGGTCTGGCCGCTGGCGGGCAGCAGGGAGGCGAGGATCACCGTGGCGATCAGGGTCAGGGTGAAGTTGTCGGGCAGAAAACGGGGGCGAGTCATAAGCGAATCTTCCGGGGTTGCCAAGAGCGTCATCGCGACTCTAACGTAACGGCTTGTTACCGACTAACGCCAATGAGCCAGTAAATGCCGCCTAAAGGACATGCCAATACCGTGCGCCGCAGTGTGCCTGGGCTTTCCAGCCTGCCACGGCCGGTGTATGGGCGCACTGAATCGCTGCCCAACCGCGCGCTGACCCGGCGGCACAGCCACCCGTGGGTGCAATTGTCCTACGCGATTTCCGGGGTGCTGGAGATCCAGACCAGAGCCGGCCGCTTCGTCGCGCCGCCCCAGCGTGCAGTGTGGATCCCGGCGGGCATGCCGCATCGGGTGTACAGCTCGCCCCATACCGAGATGCGCAGCCTGTACCTTGATTGCAGCGTCACCGCCTGGGCCGCAGAGCGCTGCCAGGTGCTGGAGGTAAGCAGCCTGCTGCGCGAGTTGATCCGCAGTTTCAGCGAGCTGCCGGTGGAATATGCCGAGGATGGCCCGGATGGGCGCTTGGCCCAGGTGGTGCTGGACCAGTTAGCGGCAGCGCCCCAGGTGGACCTGATGCTGCCCTTGCCGCTGGACCCGCGCCTGCGGCAAATCTATCGCAGCCTGAACCTGCACCCGGAACAGCAGACCACCCTGGGGCACTGGAGCCAGAAGCTGGGGGTGAGTGAGAAGACGCTGAGCCGGTTGTTCTTGCGTGACACCGGCCTGACGTTTCGGGCCTGGCGCCAGCGTTTAAGGTTACTGAGCGCCCTGCCCGCCCTGGAGCAAGGCGAGCGGGTCACGGATGTGGCGTTGAACTGTGGCTATGAGTCCACCTCGGCGTTTATCAACGCGTTTCGGCAGCAGTTCGATGCCACGCCGGGTGAGTTCTTCCGCTGACACTTCAAACGCTGAACGCGCCACAGTTACAGTGTTCCTCCTTAACTGACCGGTATTAGGGCAAGCCCCCTCCCACAAAGTTGAGCGTATTTCCAATGGGGATCGACGTTCAGCTGCCGTTACCGCCATGAGCCTCTTCGAAAAAGTAGTCCTTCCAGCTCGCCGCCTTGTTTTTCAGTACGCCCAATTCCTGCAATTTCTCGGCATAGATATAGGTACGCTGCGGCACGATGGTGAAGTCGATTTCCGGGTCCTGGACGATTTTTTCCACCAGGTCCAATGGCAGCTTCGACTGTTCTACGCGGATGTAAGCCTTGGCCGCTGCGGGCTTGTCGGCCTTGATGATCTGCTCGGCTTCGGCCAACGCGGCGTAGAACGCCTGGTAGGTTTTGGGGTTTTCGTCGTGGAATTTCTGCGTGGTGTACAGCACGTTGAACGTCGCCGGGCCGCCGAGGATGTCGTAGGAACTGAGCACCTTGTGCACGTTGGGGTTCAACAGTTCCTGGTACTGGAACGGCGGGCTGGAGAAGTGCGCGTTGATCTCCGAACCACCGGCAATCAACGCGGCGGTGGCGTCGGGGTGCGCCAGGCTGATGGAGATGTCATCGAACTTCTTGTAGTTGGCATCGCCGAACTGCTTGGCGGTTTCGATCTGCAAGGTCCGCGACTGGAAACCCACGCCAGCGGCGGGCACGGCGATGCGGTCTTTCTCGCTGAAGTCCTTGAGGGTCTTCACCTTGGGGTTGTTGGTCAGCAGGTAGTTGGGCATTGAGCCTAAGGAGGCGATGGCCTTGACGTTCTGCTTGCCCTTGGTACGGTCCCACAGGGTGAGCATCGGCGGCACACCGGCCGACACCACATCCAGGGCACCGGCCAGCAGCGATTCATTCATGGCGGTGGCGCCGGAAATGCTGTTCCATTCGACCTGGATGTCCAGGCCCTGGGCCTTGCCGTGTTTTTCGATCAGGTGCTGGTCACGCACCACATCGAGCATCAGGTAGCCGATACCGAATTGCTGGGCGATGCTGATCTTGCCCTCGGCCTGGGCGCCGTGGCTGAGCAACGCGCTGGCGGCGACCAAAAGAGTCAGGGAGGAACGCTTGAAAGTCATGGGGAATCTGCCGCGTTTTCGAGAAGGTGATGGAGCGTAGCTGCGGTTTTTTAGACAGCAAAAGAATATCGGGGTCTATTGTTATGCAAATACCCCCAAAACGGCGCGCGGCTGGTATTGTGCCGCGCTTTGAAAAAACAGCCGCACACTGCGAGGAAATGCACGTTGAACACTGACGAAAAAATGACCGGGGACCTGTTCGAGGTGGATAAGCGCCTGTCACTCAAGCCCGTGGTGGACTTCAACAGCTACCTGCGCAGCGCCTTCGGCGATGGCGCGTGCACCTGCATACGTTGCGTCGCAAGTGGCGGTGAAGAAGCCGGTTACGCGTTCCAGCACACGTTCAGCTTCGACGGCAAACCGACCCAGCGCCGCTTTGCCTCCACGGCGGGCAGTGATGTGTTGATGGCACTGAAAAAGGCCTGGTTGTCGTACACCAAGGCCGAGCTGCCTTCGAGTGGCGCGCTGGCGCTTGAGACGGTGAAGGAGTTTGTCGAACCGCAATTGCACAAGCGCCTGGCGCCGCTGTTTCTGGCCAGTGGTTTGGCCAAGGACGTGGACGGCGAGTTGCACCTGCAGCCACAAGCCACGGCCTGACGCCTTCTCCCTGAATCAAATCGTTGCAGCTGTCGAGCCCAAGCGAGGCTGCGTCGGCCGCGACTAGAACCTGAATCGGCAGCGCGCCTGACGCTGCCTCGCTTGCGCTCGGCAGCTGCTACGGGGGATAGATGAGCGTCAGCGCAAACGGGTGACGGTGAGTGCCACCACTGCGATCCGCTCCACACGCTCATAGCCGGGCTTGGCCAGTTCTTCGCCGAACACATCGGGGTCCAGCTCGTGGTAGGTCCAACCAAACGCATCGCTGCCCAGCAACGGCTTGACGGCAGCCAGGAACGGATCTTCCCCGGCGACAATCGCCACGCCGGTGTAGAGCACCAGGCTGCCGCCCAGGGCCAGGCGCCCAAGGGATTCGGCGGTGATGCGCACCGACAGTTGCTCGCCCAGTGCCCCGCCACCATGCCGGTAGGCACGCTGGCGATCGTCATTCATATAAGGCGGGTTGGCGACGATCAGGTCGAACGTCCCTTCGACGCTGCCCAGCACATCGCTGTGGTACGCGGTGACGTTCGCCAGTCCGGCCAGCTCTGCATTCACCGCCGTCAGGCGCAGGGCGCGCGGGTTGATGTCCACCGCCAGCACCTCGGCGTCAGGCCGCGCCCGGGCGACCACCAACGCGCCTACACCGGCGCCGCAGCCGATGTCGACGGCGCGCTTGATCGGCTCGAAGCGCTGTTGCAAATGGGCTTCGATCAGGTGCGCAAACCGATAGCTGTCAGGCCCGAAAAACACCGCGTCCGCTTGGGTGGTGGGGTACGCCGAGTGGGCAAACAGCAGGTCGTCCAGGCTCGACCAACGCACCGCACTGCGCCACAGCGCAGCGTGTTTTTCGACCACATCGGCCTGCTGCAACTCCTCACGAAACGCCTCGGGCAACAGCTCGCCGTCAAACGGCAACGACCAGCCGAATACATCGCGCAGGTCCCTCGCCAGCGGCGTCCCCATACGCTGAAAAAACCGTTCATGGGTCAAGGGCGTTGGCGTAATGAACCGGTAGCGACTTTCCTTCAAGCCTCGCCCCAGGTTCAGCAGGGCGCGGTCGGCGAGTTGTTGTGCAGACATGGGCGAATTCCTTAGCGCAGGCGCGCACGCAGTTGGATAAAGCGGCGAGTGGCATACAGCCCGGCGGGCGTACAGTGACGTCGCGCCGACAGCCACGGGATCAGCCCATTGAGCTGCTGCTCATCGGGCAGGTTCCACAGCGAATCCACCAACGCCTGGGTGTCCGGGTCGTCCGGGCGGTGCTGCTCGCGGGAGAAGCGGCTGCCGCGTCCAGGCCTTACTGGCGCCACGCGTTGAGCGCTGATCCACTCGCCCGCGATCCAATCGCGCAGCAGCTGTTTCTCATAACCGCTGAACACACCGAACATCGCCGCGCCCGCGCCTTCGATCAATTGCCAGAAGCGACTCTCGGCCGGATCCTGGTTGCGCTTGATCCAGCCCTTGTCTTCCAGGGCCTGGAGAAACGCGCCGATCTGCCCTGGCTGGGCCAGCCATTGGTTGACGGTCTTGCCTTCAAAGCGGCAGTAGTCCGAATGCATGTGCTGGCCGAAGGTGCGCTTGCGCTCAAGCATGGCAACCACTTCGTCCTGCAGGTTGAAGGGGTGGATAACGGCGTTGGTCCCCGGGCCGAGGTCATTCAGGCGATAACCCTCGGCCACCCGGCGGTAGAAGTCTTCCCTGCCCTCGCCCAATGGCAGCAGGTTCAACACCGATTGCGCGGCCTTGCAGGCGTGGCCGCTGCTGGCGTTGTCGATGGTGACGTGGAGGGTGAAGTAATACGGGTCGATGCCCAGTTCGCTCAACTCATACGCGGTGATGAGCAGGTGCAACGGCAGCTGCTCATAGCCCAGGTTGTAGCCGATGACCTCCGGCAGGAAGTCGTCGGCGCACAGGCCCAGCGCCAGTTGCAGGGCACCTTGCAGGTAATGGTCGTCCTCAAGGCCGGCGTCGCTGTCGGCATCATGCTCGCTGAGTAATTTGCGGTAGATCACCACATGGTTTTGCGCCGCTTCACCATCGCCCAACTCCTCGAGATAGGTGGTGAGCAAGCCGTCGAAGCGTGGGTCGTGCCAATAGCGCAGCAGGCCATTGAGCCAGGCACCGTCGACCTGTTTGGTCGGCGCCACACGCTGGAGGAAATACAACGCATGGGCTTTATTCTGGAAGTAGCGACGCGGCCGGCCCTGCTGGCGTTGCTCAAGGTAATCGGCATAGGCCTGGGCAACGTCGGCGCAGCGCTGTTCGATCCAGGCAGGCAGTTGTTCAGGTATCGGGGGCAGCTCACTGGGTGCGGCGCGCACGTGCGCCAATTGCACGCGAACAAATGCCCGCGCAGCCTCTTCAGCGTCGGCGGTTTCGCCATACAGTTGTTGGTACAACCGCTGGTACTGACCCGGTTGTGTGATGGAGGCCGGCTGGCCCGACAGCGCTGTAAGAAGCGTCATGATGGCAGTTTCCGCAAAGTCCGATACAACCAGGCCTCCCGACATGGAGGCCCCGCAAGCGCGCTCAACACCACACGCGTCTAAAATGCAGAACCTGCGGGCATGCGGAAAATTCAATCGGGGTTGTGCGGGTGCGGATCAGTGGTCGCTGGTAGCCCACGCCACCCGAGGCACGGATAACCCAAGGTTCAAGGTCTAGACGCCCACCGGCACTGCCTGGAGGTTAGAAATCGAGGATGCGGGTGCCTGCAATCGTCTGGGCAAAGCCCACGCCAAACAGGTGTGCGGGGCTTTCAAAGCCGCTACGGCGCTCGCCGCCAAGCACCCGTCGCGCGGCTTCTACTGCGGCGAGGGGCGTGTAGCTGTAGCCATTGACGGTCTCGATCACCGAGCGCGCCACGCCGCCATCCGCGCCGGTCACTTCGGCGATGGCGCGGGCGCGATGGGCGTCACGCTCGCCCTGCGTGGGGCCGTCGGGCAGTTGCGACAGGTCACCCTCGGGGAAGGCGTCGCCACTGATGTGCACGAACATCGCAATATCCGGGATCGCGGTGGAATGCCAGGCGGTCACCAGGTCGCCGAAGGACAGCGGCGCGCACAGCACCGGGCCATCGCCAAAGTCCAATAGCTGGGGCTGGGCGTCCGGGGTCGCGATCAGTTGGCCGTCGACCCTTGCCATAACGCCCGCGCCGATGATTTCGCCAACGCTCAGCGCCGAGCCTCGAGACATCGAGCCCGGCACTTGCAGGGCGATGCGCAGCGATTGGGGCTGCCGCACGCGCTGGGCGACGTGCATGGCCAGGCAGTCGGTGTGCACGACGTCCCAGCCAACACCGGGCAGCAACATGACGCCGGCTGCGGCGGCGTCGGTGCCGAGTTGTTCGGCCAAGCGATAGACGTTGATCTCGGCGGTGATATCCAGGTAATCGACCCCGGCCTTGATACAGGCCTGCATCAATGTGCCCGCCGTGTGCGCGAAGGGCCCGGCGACATTGAGCAGCACATCGATACCGTCCAGGGCCTCAGCGGTAGGTGCCTGCGCGGTGAAGACGCGGTATTGCACGTCGAGTTGGGCCGCGAGTGGCGCCAGTCTTTCCGCATTGCGCCCGGCGATAACCAGGTCCAGGCCCAGTTTTTTGGCGTGTTCGGCGGCCATGCGCCCGGTATAGCCGGTGGCGCCGTAGATCATCAAGGTCTTCATAGGGTGTGCTGCCAGTTCTTGTAGACGAATTCGAGGCTGTACCCGTCCGGGTCCAGTACGTTGGCGGCGTAGTAATTGGGGTCGTAGTGCAAGCGTGCGCCGGGCGCGCCGTTATCGCGGGCGCCATGGGCCAGGGCGGCGGCATAGGCGGCGTCGACCTCGGCACGGCTGCTGGCGACGAACCCCACATGCACCGAACGGCCTTCAACGACACCCTCGCGCAGCCAGAAAAACATGCGGCCATGGGCTCCGAACCCTTTGAGATCCGGGTGACCGGCAGGCCCGTCCTTGCCATCGAAGTCATGACGAGCGGTGATGCCCAGGGGCGTCAGCGCGGCGGTGTAGAAACCCACGGAACGCGGGATGTCACTGACTGAAAGAAAGAGATGATCAAGCATGCGGTAGCCTCGCAATTCAAATGATGTAGCCGCCCGCGACCTCAATTGTCTGGGCATTGATCCAACGGCCTTCTTCCGACAGCAGCATGGCGATAACCCGTGCCACGTCTTCCGGTTCGCCTACACGGCCCAGGGCGGTTTGCCCGGCCAGCAGCGCTTCGAACTCATCGTTCAAGCCACCGCCCAGTTCGGTGCGGATGGCGCCGGGTGACACCGCGTTGGCACGGATACGGCGCTCGCCGAATTCCTTGGCCATGTAGCGGGTGAGTACGTCGAGGCCGCCCTTGAAGGCGGCATATGGCGCCACACCGGCGGTAGCGACGCGGGTGGTGGCGCTGGTGAGGTTGACGATGCTGGCGTGTTCTTCCAGCAGCGGCAGCAGGGTCTGGGTGAGGAAGAACGGGCCCTTGAGATGGACGTTGAACAGGCCGTCGAATTGCGCTTCGGTCACGCTTTCAAGCGGGTTGAACAGGCCATAGCCGGCATTGTTGACCAGCCCGCCCAAGGTGTTTGCACCCCAGGTGGTACGCAGGGTCTGCACCACGGCGTCACGGAACGCTGCGAATGTGCCGGTAGCGCTGACGTCCAGTTGCAGCGCCGCCGCTTTGCCGCCGGCCGACTCGATGCGCCTGACCACCGCACGTGCCGCCTCGGGGTTGCGGTTGTAAGTGAGGATCACGCCGTGACCTTGGCGGCCACACAGTTCGGCGGTACTGGCGCCGATGCCACGGCTGCCTCCGGTAATCACGATAACGCTCATGGCTTGCTCCACTGTCGAAAAGTTGAGTGACCACAATAGCCATCGCCCTACCCCGTGACGCAGCCGTTCCTACTCCAATCCTGCCTGTTTCTGCTTTTTGCTTGCGCAAGGTCTGCAGGAAGGCACAGCATGGCCAGCATGAATATTCAATTGATCGAACTGCGTGCCCTGGCCGCCAAGGCCGAAAACCGCCGCACCGAGACCGGTATCCCGCGGGTGGCGATGGTCCAGGGCGCAATTCCCGAGCATATGCTCGCGGCGGTGTATGACCCGATGATCAACCTGATCCTGCAGGGCAGCAAATCCCTGACCGTGGGCGATCGCACGTTGCACTACGACCCGGCGACGTATTTTGTGATGTCCATCGAGTTGCCCGCCGTGGGCGTGGTCAACCCGACGAGTACGGGCGAACCCTACCTGGCGGTCAGCCTGACCCTGGACCCGGCGGTGCTCACCACCTTGCTCAATGACCTGCCCGCGCCAAGCGGTCGCGGAAAACAGGACGCGGGGTTTTCAGTGGCGACGGTGACGCCTGCGTTGATGGACGCCTGGGTGCGCATGCTGCGCCTGATGGGCGACCCGGTGGCCATCGCGGCCTTGGCGCCGGTGTATGAGCGGGAAATTCTCTACCACGTGCTGCAAGGTCCCCATGGCTGGATGCTGCGGGAAATCGCCGCGCCGGATACCGCCCTGGCGCGGGTCAGCCAGGCGATCCAGTGGATACGCCGGGACTATGCCGAACCGATCCGGGTGGAGGCCTTGGCACAGAAGGCGGTGATGAGTGTTTCGGCGTTTCACCGGCACTTCAAGGCGGTGACCAACTTGAGCCCGTTGCAGTACCAGAAACGCGTGCGCCTGTTAAACGCGCGCATGTTGATGTTGGCCAGCGCAAGCAGCGTGACCAAGGCTGCGTTTGAAGTGGGGTATGAAAGCGCGACCCAGTTCAGCCGTGATTATGCGCGCGTGTTCGGGCTGCCACCGGCGCGGGACACGGCGCGGATCCTGGCACAGAGCAAAGGACAGTGAGCACCGGCCAGCGCTCAACTTCACTTATACAAGATCGCCTGATGGATATCCTCCAGCGCCATGATGCGCTGGGCCGCGTTGAGCTTGATGGCTTCCTTGGGCATGCCGAACACCACGCAACTGGCCTCGTCCTGGGCCACCGTGGCGGCTCCGGCCTCGAGCATCTCCTTGAGTCCGCGCGCGCCGTCGTCGCCCATGCCGGTCATGATAATGCCGGTGGCGTTCCTGCCGGCGAACTTGGCCACCGAGCGAAACAGCACATCCACTGATGGCCGGTGCCGGTTGACCAACGGTCCATCAATGACCTGGGCGTGATAATAGGCGCCGCTGCGGGTGACCATCAGGTGCTTGCCGCCAGGGGCGATCAGGGCCAGGCCAGGCAGGATGCGGTCGTTGTTGCGCGCTTCGCGCACCTCGATCTCGCACACGCTGTTGAGGCGCTCGGCAAACGAGGCGGTGAATTTTTCTGGCATGTGCTGCACGATCACCATGCCTGGGCACACCCTCGGCAATGCCGTCAGTACTGCCTCCAACGCTTGCGTACCGCCGGTAGACGTGCCGATGGCGACGATACGCTCGGTGGTCTGCGCCATGGCATGGCCATTGGCGGCGGGCAGGATCGCATCGGCGGTGAGCTTGCTGGCCGGTGCCAGTGACGGCGCCGGGCTGGCGCTGCGCTTGCCCAGGTTCCTGACGTTGGAGTTCGCTGCGGCGCGGATCGCTGCCACCAACTCGGCCGCCGACTCGATCAGGAAACTCTTCAACCCGGTGGAGGGCTTGGTGATGATTTCCACAGCGCCCGCCGACAGCGCCTGCAGGGAGGTTTCCGCGCCTTTCTGGGTCAGCGAGGAACAGATCACCACTGGCGTCGGCCGCTCGCTCATGATTTTCTTGAGAAAGGTGATGCCGTCCATGCGCGGCATTTCTACGTCCAGCACGATCACATCCGGCCATTCCCGGGCGAGCTTGTCCATGGCGAAAATCGGGTCGGAGGCGGCGCCCATGACGTGGATATCCGGCGTATCGCTGAGAATCGCCAGCAGTACCTGGCGCACCACGGCCGAATCATCGACGAGCAGCACACTGATTTTTTTGGTAGGCATCTTGTTGAAGTATTCCCATTGGTTGGTGCCGGACCCAGACGTTGCCGTTCCACAGGTCGAACATGATCGTGCGGTAACCGGTACTGCCCATGTCCTGGGCCGTCAGGTGCAGGTGATAGTGCTCAGCCAGGTCCAGCGCCGCGCGAATATTCAGGCTGGCCACGTCCTGCGTTGGCAGGCGGCGCTGCTGCTCGGGAAACATCTTGCCGCCGCCGAACAACTTGACCTGGTAATCCCGTGCATGCGTGCCATTGCCCTCGGCATGGCGCAGCAGCAGTTCCAGGGCTTCGTCGGCATATCGGCCATCCAGGGGCTGATGGTCGCGCAGGCGCCCCGGCAGCATGAAGTGACACATGCCGCCGATCAGCCGTTGCGGGTGCCAAAACGTGATCGCCACGCAGGAACCGAGCAAGGTGCGCAGGCGCGTCGACCGCGTCGCAAAGCTGACCTGCCCAGGTGCCAAGACCACTTCGGCCGTACCGACAGGCTTTTTCATGGCTTGCGGTAAATCGACGGCGCCACCAGCTTCAAGGTGTCATTGACGCCGTGGAGGCTTTCCGAGTGACTGATGATCAAGTAGCCGCCGGGCTTGAGCAGCGGCAGCAGGCGCGCGACCACCTGGCTCTTGGTTTGCTGATCGAAATAAATCATCACGTTGCGCAGGAAGATCACCTCGAATTCCCCCAGGGCGGGCAGCGCTTCGTTGAGGTTGACCTGGACAAATTTGACGCGGTTACGCAAGGCCTTGTCGATCAGGAAGGTGCCCTCCTGGCGGCCAATGCCCTTGAGGCAGTATTTGGTCAGCAGCGGCTGGGGCAATGTCTCGGTGCGTTCCATGGAGTAATGGCCAGTGCGCGCCTTGGCCAGCACTTGGGTGCTGATGTCCGAGCCGGTCACTTCCCAGGGCGTGCTGCCAAGGCTTTCGGCCAGGGTCATCGCCAGGCTGTAGGGCTCTTCGCCCGAGGAACTGGCCGCGCTCCACACGCGAAACACCTTGCCCGGCGCGGCATGGGGCAGCACCTGCTGACGCAGGAACTCGAAGTGCTTGGGCTCGCGAAAAAAATAGGTTTCGTTGGTGGTCAGCAAATCCAGTGCAACCTGCAGTTCGCCCTTGCGCTCACCATTCATGATCAGCTTGAAATACTCACCATAGCTCTGCAGCTCATAGTGCTTGAGGCGCTTGAACAGGCGCCCGGCCACCAGGGCTTTCTTGGCCGGCGACAGGTTGATACCGGCCGCGCGGTACAGCCAGGTCTGGAACTGACCGAATTCACGATCATCGATGGAGGCGGTGTCTGGCATGATCGGGCCTCAACGCGGGTCGAGGTCGAGGGCCGGCGCCTGGCCACCCTCGGCGAGGCTGGACATCTCATCGATGGACAGCACCTTGTCCACCTCCAGCACGATCACGAACTTGCCGTCGACCTTGGCCATGCCGCTGATGAAATCAGCGCGGATGCGCGCGCCGAAACTGGGCGGCGGCTCGATTTGCGTGGCCGGGATTTCTTGCACGGCAGACACCGTATCGACCAGCAGCCCGATGTCCTGGGGCTGGCCATTTTCGCTACGCGCTTCGATGATGACCACGCAGGAGCGCCGAGTGATCGCCGAGTTGGCACGCCCAAAGCGTGCCGACAGGTCCACCACCGGCACCACCGCGCCGCGCAGGTTGATCACCCCGCGCACGAAAGCGGGCATCATCGGCACCACGGTCAGGCTGCCGTATTCGATAATTTCCTTGATCCCCAGAATGCCGATGGCGAACATTTCGCCGCCGAGCATGAAGGTCAGGTACTGCGCATCCTCATCTACCGCCACCGCGGTCTGCCGAGTCGTCATTACTGCGCCCATGTCACTCTCCCTAGTAGGCCGTATTGATCGTGCGATCAGAAGCGGGTGAAATCCGCTTCGTCCGGGGCACTGGCCATGGTGTAGGCGAACGCCTTGCGCTGCGCCGGTGGTTTTGGACGTGGCACCTGACGGTTGGGCTTGCTGCCAGGGCTGTCCACGCTGCTGTTTTGAACCGCGGCCTTGGGCGCTGAATCCAGCACGAAGAAGCTCATGGCCTGTTGCAGTTGCTCGGCCTGGCTACTCATTTCTTCGGCCGTGGCCGCCAGTTCCTCGCTGCTCGAGGCATTTTGCTGGGTCACCTGGTTGAGCTGGGTCATCGCCGTGTTGATCTGCGCGACACCGGCGGCCTGTTCCTCGGACGCGGCGCTGATTTCCTGCACAAGGTCGGACGTTTTGTTGATGGAAGGCACCATTTCGTCGAGCAACTTGCCGGCTTTCTCGGCCATGTCCACGCTGCTGGAGGACAGTTCACCGATTTCCTGGGCGGCTACCTGGCTGCGTTCGGCCAGCTTGCGCACTTCGGCGGCTACCACGGCGAACCCCTTGCCGTGCTCGCCGGCCCGAGCGGCCTCGATGGCGGCATTGAGCGCGAGCAGATTGGTCTGGTAGGCGATGTCATCGATGATGCTGATGCGCTGGGCGATTTTCTTCATCGCCACCACCGTCTGCTGGACCGATTCGCCGCCCTCGGTGGCTTCCTTGGCGGCCTTGCTGGCCATGCCATCGGTGACCTTGGCGTTTTCGGTGTTCTGGTTGATGCTGGCGCTCATCTGCTCGACCGACGCACTGGTTTCCTCGACGCTGGCGGCCTGTTCACTGGTGGCCTGGCTCATCGATTGCGCGGTGGCGCTGACCTCCTCGGAGGCACTGGCCAGGTTATCGGCGGCATTGCGCACTTCACCGATGATATGTGCCAGCTTGCCGACCATGTTGCGCATGGCGTTGAGCACCATGCCGGTTTCATCTTTCCCTCCGGGCTCGATGTGCGCGTTAAGGTTGCCTTCGGCCAATTGCTCGGCGGCGCTCGCGGCCTGGCGCAAGGGACGGGAAATGATCCGTGCGATGAATATCGCCAGGCCCAGGCCGATCAACAGGGCCGCGACCAGTACCGCGATGATCGACAGGCGGGCGCTTTCATACAGCGCCGAGCCCTTGTCACCCGCAGCAGTCGCACCGGCGTCATTGAGCTCGACCATTTTCTGCAGGCGGGCGGTCATCTCATCGAAATGCCCCTTGGACTCTCCCCTGAGCAAACCGCGCGCCTGGTCTTCCTGGTTCTGCCGGGAAAACTCAAGCACCTGCTTGCTGCTTGCAAGGTAGGCGTCCCAAGCGCTTTTGACGCTGGTCAGGAGCTGCCGATCTTCATCATTCGACAGCAATTGCTCGTAGGTACCCATGCGGGTTTCGAACTGTTGGCGCACTTCGGCGGCTTCGCGTTCGGCCTGGGCCTTTTCCTCGGCAATATCGGTACCGATGTGGCGGTTTTCTTTCAAGCGATAGCTGGCGGCAAAAAAACGCATGCCGGCTGCTGCGCGCATGGAGGGCATCCAGTTGCCCTTGATGTCCTGGGCGGCCTGGTTCACGGCACCGAGCTGAAGGATGGCGAAGCCGCCCATGCCCGCAGTGAGCGCCAAAACCACCAGGAATGAGCAGATCAACTTGGTGGAAATTTTTAGATCGTAGAACCATTTCATCGGGGGAACCTCCATGGAATTGCAAAGACGTCAGCGAGCGACGACCGACGGCGATTGAGGCGCCTGGGGCGTGCGGGCTTCCAGTTGTACGATTTGGTTGAGCAGTGCCGGTACATCCAGGATCAGGGCCACCGCGCCGCTGCCCAATATGGTCGAGCCGCTGATGCCACGCAGTGCGCCAAACAACTTGCCCAGGGGTTTGATCACGGTCTGGAACTCACCGAGCAGGTCATCCACCACCAGCCCGGCCTTATGCTCGGCGTAGCGCACCACCACCACATTCTGGCGTCGGGCCACGGGGCCCTCATGGCTGAAGTGGTCACGCAGGTGCACCAGCGGCAACACCTCGCCACGCAGGTCCAGATAGCCCGTGTCGCGGCTGGACTGGCGCTGGTGTTGATCCAGCTCGATACATTCCTGGACCATGTCCAGCGGAATCACGTAGGTGGATTGGTCGATGCCGACCAGGAACCCATTGATGATCGCCAGGGTCAGCGGCAGGCGAATGCGCACCACGGTGCCCTGGCCGGGACGGCTGTCGAGGTCGACGGTGCCGCGCAACAAGGTGATATTGCGCTTGACCACGTCCATGCCGACGCCGCGCCCGGACAGGTTGGTCACCGCCTCGGCGGTGGAGAACCCCGCCTCGAAGATCAGGTTATAGATCTCCTGGTCGTTGAGCACCGCGCCGCTGGCCACCAGCCCGCGTTCCTGGGCCTTTTGCAGGATGCGTTCGCGGTTGAGCCCGGCGCCGTCGTCGGCGATCTCGATGACGATGCTCCCCGAGTCATGGTAGGCATTGAGACTCAGATGGCCCTTGGCCGACTTGCCGGCCGCACGCCGCGCATCGGCGCTTTCGATACCGTGGTCCATGGCGTTGCGCAGCAGGTGCATCAGCGGATCGCCGATCTTCTCGACCACGGTCTTGTCCAGTTCGGTTTCCGCGCCGCTGATGATCAGTTCGATGTCCTTGCCCAGCTCCTGACTGATATCGCGCACCACGCGGCGGAAGCGGTTGAACGTGTCGCCGATGGGGATCATGCGCAAATGCAGGGCGCCATCGAGGATCTCTTCGACCAGCCCCGATACCGTCGAGGCGGCCTCTTGCAAGGGGTCGTTGTTACTGGAACGGGCCAGCAGGTTCGCGCCGGCGCTGGCGATGACCAGCTCGCCGACCAGGTTGATCAACTCGTCGAGCTTGTCGGCGTTGACGCGCACGTAATTGCCGTCGCGATTTTTCGCCTCGCTGGCTGCCGGACGCTGCGGTGCGGCGCTCACAAGGCCGGGCTCTGCCTGCGTGCCCCGGTCGTCAGCCATGGCCGCCGTGTTGTCGGGCGTTTCGTCGACAGCACTGATGTGCACTTCACAGTCGTCACGCACGAAGTCGAACACTTCGTTGAGGGTGGCGTGGCTGGCCGTGGAGCGCAGCTCGATCTCGAACCCCAGGTAGCAGCTTTCCGGGTCCCAGCTGTCGATTGGCGGGATGCTATCGGTCAGGGTGAGGACCTGCATCACCTGCCCCAAGGTCTCGAGGTAGCGCAGGAATGACAGTGGGTCCATGCCATTACGGAACACGTCCACGCCGAAGCGCAGGGAGATGTGCCAGAGCACTTCGACCGCCGCGTCGTCGGTCACCTCGACGGTTTCGACGCTGGCAGTGGCGGTTCGCATCGGCTGATAGGCACTCAGTGCCTCGCGCAATGCCTCACCGCGCTCCAGCGCGGCAGGCGTCGGCACCTCACCGCGGTTGGCGACCACTTCGACCAGTTCGAGCATGTGGTCGCCGCACTTGAGCAGCAGCGCGATCAATGCGGCGTCCACCGCCACATTGCCTTCGCGCAGGCGGTCAAGCACGTCTTCGACGATATGCGTGAACCCCACGATCGACGCCAGACCGAAAAGGCCCGCCGAACCCTTGATGGTGTGCGCGGCGCGAAAAATCGCGCCGATGGCATCCTGGTCGCCGGGCTCGCTTTCCAGTTGCAGCAGGGATTGCTCCATGGCCTGCAACAGCTCGCGCGCCTCTACGATAAATGTCTGCTGTGCCTGATCGAGATTGATGCTCACCGGGACTTTCCTTGTCGATCAAAAAACGTGGGAAGCGCTGACTATGAAGCCGCGCTGCGACACAGTTGGAGCGCCTGCATAACCACCTGGCTCTGGCCGGTCACGCTCAAGGCTGTACCGGCGATGCCGGCTTCACGCCCGATGACCGCGAGCAACTGCAGGCCGGCGCCATCCATTTCCGTGACCTGCGACAGGTCCAACTCCAGGCGGGGTGCCGCGCCTATCTGCGGCAGCAACGCACCCGCCAGTTCCGCTACGGTGTAGATCGTAAGCTCGCCGTCAATGCACACGCGGGCAGTGTCGTCGACTGTTTCAGTGCTTATCGGCATGGGAGCCTCCCTGGCGCCGGGGATCAGGGCAGGATCAGTTTAGACACCGCTGCCAACATCTGCGCCGGCTGGAACGGCTTGACCACCCACGCCTTGGCGCCGGCGGCCTGGCCCTCGGCCTTCTTCGACTCCTGGGATTCGGTGGTCAGCATGATGATCGGGGTGAACTTGTAGTTGGCCAGCTTCTTGACCTCCTTGACGAAGGTGATGCCGTCCATGTTGGGCATGTTCACGTCGCTGATGATCAGGTGCACTTTCTGCCCGGTCAGCTTACCCAGGGCATCCTTGCCGTCGCTGGCCTCGATAACGTCGTAACCGGCGCTTTTCAAGGCAATGCCGACCACCTGCCGCACGCTGCTGGAGTCGTCGACCACTAATACATTCTTCGCCATGATGTGCTCCTAAAAGAAAGTAATGTCTTGAGAATTCTGCTGCACGGCCGCCTCGCCATGATGGAGGCGCCGTTGCTCGTCGGTGGCATAGGTGGCTTCCATGCGCGCCAGCCATTGGCGGGCATCGACGGCTACCGCCTGGTCCGGGGCCTGGCTGGCCTGCAGGAGGTGGTCATGCAGGGCGTGCATGTTGTCTCGCACGTGGCTGAGGATCTGGCTGACCCGGTCCTGGAACTGCAGGTTGACCAACACCTCAGTCATCTCATCCCGGATGCCGTAGCTTTCCTGCTTGAGCAGGTCAGCGGATTCGGCCAAACGCCCGGTGATGTTCTGGAAGCGTTCGAGCACCACTTGAATACTGTTTTCGGACTCGGCCACTGAATGACTGTCCTGGTCGGCATTGCTGGACGCGGCCTGCACCAATTGAGTAATGGCGTTATTGATGATGTCGACCTTGGCCGACATCTGCTGGCCGGTTTCACTGGATTTGCTCGACAGGCTGCGCACCGCATCGGCCACCACCGCGAAGCCGCGCCCGGCCTCACCGGCCCGCGCCGCCTCGATGGCTGCGTTGAGGGCCAGCAGGTTGGTTTGTGCGGCAATCGCCGCCACATCGGCGGCCATGGTGCGCAGTTCGCCGGTGTAGGCGGTAAGGCTGCGGACCTGGGCCAGGGTCTGGTCACGGCTGGTTTGAGTGGCCTTGAGCGAATTGATCACCTGGCTCAGCTCGCTGTCACTGCGGGCCAGCACCTCGAGCGCGCCGTCGGCGGCCTGCCCATCCAGTTCGCCGGCCGCGTGCTGCGAGGCTTGTACCGTTTCCTGCAATCGTGCGGCGATCCCGGTGAAACGGTTGGCCAGGCTCACAATCGCTTCTTCGGTCTGATGCCGCGAGCTTTCCACCTGCTTGGCCCAGATCGGCATGGCGCCCAGCAATACCTCATCGAGCTGTGCACGAGAGGCCATGCCGTTGTGCGCCGCGTCCACCTCTGACTGATCCGCCTGCGCCCGCGCAATCGCTCGCAGCATGGCGTTGCGCTGCGAACCCGCGCTCCAGGCACAGGCACCGATGCCGATCAGCACCAGTACTGTGCAGGCCAACAGATTGGCCGGCGAGGTTGATTGCACGAGTATCCACAAAACGGCAGGCACGACCGGGATCAAAGCGAACCAGCGAAAACGTGGATAAACGGGAAGAGGCATGCTGCTGGAATGGCGCTGGGGCATGAGTTCGATCCTTGAACGTTGTTGCGGATGTAGGTGACTTAGTTGTTATCTGCTCGGTACCTCGCAACTTGAGGCGACTTAGGTGCCTTCCGTCTGGTTTATGACCGGTGGGTGACAGGCCTGGCAGTCCTGGAGCCTTGTTGCTGAAGGATCAGCGGTGGTTTACGGAACAGGGGGTTGTTGCAGCGCTGGCTAGCGAGTCTGTCTTTCAGGCTGAAAAATCTCGCTGTGGTGAGGGAGGTTGGTTCCGTGGCGGCCTTTGGGCCGACCATGTCGTTGGGTTTGACCGAGTACATATCCGTTGCTGCGGTAACGGCTGATATTGGTTCCGCCCTTACGGCGGGTCACTTTGGAAAAGAGCCCCAAAGTAACCAAAGGGCTCTTGCCCCACCACTCGGTACCTCGCCTAGGCTCGGTATGCCCGAACGAAGGCTTGAATCCGTGGGCCGCCGTCATGGGCCATCCTTGGCCCAGGACGGCTAACCCGGCGTCCTGCCGGGTTACCCACGGATTCAAGCCTGCGTTCGGCCAGCGTGGTTAACGGGGCGCCTAGGATCAAGATCAAAAGCCAGAGCAAAAGCAGAGCAAAAGCAGGCTGAGGTCTACCTGCTGGATGGAGATCCAAATGTGGGAGGGGCGGTGCGACGATTCGACTTGCCCCCGATGAGGGAGTGTCAG
>JAEAMG010000466.1_pt1 | contig 45973 bp, 44 predicted proteins | sample 8958741 | NCBI WGS metagenome assembly JAEAMG01 (sample SAMN16933256, study PRJNA681125) | bioreactor sludge metagenome | isolation source: anaerobic bioreactor treating anionic surfactant - SDBS | place: India: Bengaluru | collected 2019-02-28 | reverse complement strand
TCCGGCCAGCGTGGTTTAACGGGGCGCCTGAGATCAAGATCTAAAGCAAGATCAAGAGCGGCTCGCTTCGCATCGTGGTTAGCGTTGGCTGCTACACAGCATTGTAGGTGGCGCAGACAACCCCAGTCGTATCGCGAGCTGAGCTGTTGCTCTGTTTTTGATTTGGATCTTAGGCGCCCCGTTAAACACGCTGGCCGGAGTGAGGGCACACCCCCACATTTTGAATTACGGTGTTCAGCGGGTATTTGTCCTTGCGGGTATCCAGGATTTTCTGGTGCGCGGCGATCAAGCCCGACAGCGGTGGCGATAGTTTGAAATTTCTCATGAAAACTTCCCGCGCCTGCCGCACCATTGCGCCCAACAGGTTTTAAGAGGAACACCGCGTCCATGAGCGCACTGATAGAAACCCGCGCCCTCACGCGCATGGACGAGCGCCGCCAAGTGCCCTTGCTGCAGCCCACGGATTTCACCTTGAACCGCGCCGACCGGGTGTCGATCACCGGCGCTTCCGGCTCTGGCAAAAGTGTGTTGCTGCGCGCATTGGCGTTGCTGGATGCGCCTACCAGCGGGCAGGTCCTGTGGAACGGCCAGCCGATTGCCAATGCCGAGATTCCCCATTACCGCAGCCATATCAGCTACCTGTCCCAGCGGCCGGCGCTGCTTGAAGGCACGGTGGAGGACAACCTGCGCTTTCCCTTCAGCCTCAAGACCCTGCGTCAGCGCCGCTTCGACCGGGACGCGGTGACCATTTTGCTGGGGCATGCCGGCAAGGCGGTCGATTTTTTGACGAAGAACGCGCTGGACCTGTCGGGTGGCGAATCCCAGGTGGTCTCGCTGATCCGCACCCTGCAACTCAACCCCGAGGTGCTGCTGCTGGACGAGCCCACCGCGGCCCTCGACCCCACCTCATCCCGTGACGTGGAAGCGTTGATCAGCGCCTGGTTTGCCGGTGATAACGCTCGCGCCTATCTCTGGGTGTCCCACGACCTCGACCAGGCGCGGCGCATGAGCGACATCCACTGGCAGATGAGTGCCGGCGTGTTGAGCAAGGCGGCCCAGCCATGAACTATCAAAACCTCACCGCCCTGGACATGGGCATCGCCGCTGCGCTGATCCTGGTCAACGGTGCGCTCTCCCTGCTGCTGCGCCTGGGCCTGGGCCGCCAGTTGCTGTGGGCGGCGGTGCGCACCGTGGTGCAACTGTTGGCCATCGGTTACCTGCTGGGCTGGGTGTTCGAGTTCGCCTACTGGTATGTGGTGCTGCCGTTGATGTGTGCAATGACCCTGATCGCCGGGCTGTCGGCGGCGGGGCGTGGGCGCCGCACGTACCGTGGGCAAAGGGTCGACAGCATCCTGTCGGTGTGGGGCAGTTCGTGGCTGGTGACGGCAGTGGGTTTGTTTGCGGTGATCCGCATCCACCCGTGGTACGAGCCGCAGTACGCGATCCCGATCCTCGGCATGATTCTCGGCAACACCCTCACTGGCGTGTCCTTGGGGATTGAGCGCATGACCCAGGAACTGACCTCGGGGCGCAACACCATCGAGATGATCCTGGCCCTCGGCGGCTCACGCTGGGAAGCCGCCCAGGAAGCGATCCGCCAGGCGGTGCGTGCGGGGATGATCCCGACGCTGAACCAGATGACCGTGGTCGGCATTGTCAGCCTGCCCGGCATGATGACCGGCCAGGTGCTGGCGGGGGAGAGCCCGGTGGACGCGGTGCGCTATCAGATCGTGATCATGTTCCTGATTGCCGCGTCGTCGGCGTTGGGTACGGTGGGGGCGGTGTTGCTGACCTATCGGCGGTTGTTTTCCAGGAGCCACCGGTTTTTGCGTGAGCGCTTGCAAGAGCGCTAAGCGTTCATTTGGCGAAGGGGTTTTCTGTGGCGAGGGAGCTTGCTCCCTCGCCATAAGAATCTTGCTGACCGGAAGGGCTCGTCACAGGTTCAAGGATGATCCGCCACGCCAAAATCCAGCACCACTTTCATCGCCTGGGTCTTGTCCGCCGCCAGTTCAAACGCCTGCACGGCCTGCTCGAACGGCACCGTGTGGGAGATCACCGGGCGCACGTCGACGACCTGGCGATTGAGCAAGTCCACCGCCTGGGCAAACTCGCTGTGGAAGCGGAAGGTGCCGCGCAGGTCGATCTCGCGGCTGACCAGCAGGTTCAGCGGCAGTGACACCTCGCCGCCCAAGCCGACCGTGACCAGCACGCCGCGCGGGGCGATGCAGTCCAGGCCGTTACGCAGGGCCTGGGCGCTGCCGGAGACTTCGAACATCACCTCGAAATAACCCTTCTCGGCGGTGTAGCGCTTGAGCGCATCGATGCCGTCGGCGATGTTGTGGGTGCGCGTGGCGCCCATTTTTTTCGCGCAGGCCAAAGCACTGGCGGACAGGTCCACCGCGACGATTTCAGCCGCACCGGCGGCGCGCAGGCTGCCGATCAGCAGGTTGCCGATGGGCCCGCAACCGGTCACCAGCACGCGCTTGCCGAACACCGCGCCGGCCCGTTGGATCGCATGCAACCCCACCGACAATGGTTCGGCCAAGGCACCTTCGGCGAGGCTGACGTGATCGGCCAGCACATGGGCCTGATGCGTCTCGATCACCAGGCTCTGGCGAAACGCGCCCTGGATATGCGGGAAGGGCATCGCGCTGCCGTAGAAGCGCATGTTCAGGCAATGGTTGGGCAGGCCTTGATGGCAATAACGGCAAGCGCCGCACGGGCGCGATGGCGATACGGCAATGCGCTGGCCGACCTTGAACAGGCCGGCGTCCGCGCCCACGGCATCGATCACTGCTGACACTTCATGGCCGAGCACCATCGGCTCGCGCAGGCGCACGGTACCGAAGCCGCCGTGTTGGTAGTAGTGCAAGTCCGAGCCGCAGATACCGCCGCGGGCGATGCGCACGCGCAGTTGCTCGGCCCCCAGGGTAGGGGGCTCGTCCTGGGGGCTGACCCGCAGGTCTTTTGAGGCGTGGCAGACAATGGCGTGCATAAGGTTCTCCAGGGTTACAGCGACGCGGTGATGCCACCGTCGACATACAGGATATGACCGTTGACGAAACTCGCGGCATCGCTGGCCAGGAACACCGCCGCACCGGCCAGTTCGGCGACGTCGCCCCAGCGGCGGCTCGGCGTGCGTTGCACCAGCCAGTCGCTGAATTCAGGGTTGGCCACCAGGTTGGCGTTCAACTCGGTCTTGAAGTAGCCGGGGCCGATCCCGTTGACGGTCAGCCCGTGCGGGCCCCAGTCGATGGCCATGCCCTTGGTGAGCATCTTCAGCGCGCCTTTACTTGCCGCATACGGCGCGATGCCCGGGCGGCCCAATTCACTTTGCACTGAACAGATATTGATGATGCGCCCACGCTTGCGCGGGATCATCGCCCGCGCCACGGCCTGGCCCACCAGAAAGGCGCTGTCGAGGTTGGTGCTGATCAGTTCGCGCCAGTGTTGCTCGCTGTAGTCTTCCAACGGCCCACGGCGTTGCATGCCGGCGTTGTTGACCAGGATGTCCAAGGGCCCGAGGCGTTCCTCGATAGTCGCCACGCCGGCCTGGATCGCCGCGCTGTCGGTCACATCGAACGCCTGGGTGTGCACCTCCAGGCCTTCGAGGGTCAGCAGCGCGGCGGCGTCGCGCAAGGTGCTGCGGTTACGCCCGTTGAGCACCACCCGTGCACCGGCCTGGGCCAGGCCTCGGGCGATAGCCAAGCCGATACCGGCACTGGAACCGGTGACCAGCGCCAGCCGGCCGTCGAGGCGAAAGGTGTCTAGAACACTTTGCATGGGCCTATTTCTCCAGGCGCGCTTGTGATAGTAAAAACGCGGGTTGATGAGCTTAACTTCACTCCTGCGTAGGGCGCAGGTCCAATGTTCATTTATGATCGGCTGATCAATATTCGTGATAACCGTGGAGGCTGGATGGAACTCAAGCACTTGCGCGCCTTTGTGGTACTGGCCCAGGAGCTGCATTTCGGCCGGGCGGCGGCGCAGTTGTCGATTGTGCAACCGGCGTTGAGCATGCAGATCAAGCTGCTCGAAAGTGGCCTGGGCGTACGCCTGCTGGACCGCAATCGCCACTCGGTGACCTTGACCGATGCCGGTCGAGTGTTTCTGCCCGAAGCCCAGGCGACCCTGCACCAGGCCGCGCGGGCGGCGGAGGCGGCGCGGGCTTCCAACCGAGGGGAAATCGGTCGGGTGCGCCTGGGCTTTGTGTCGTCGGTATTGCCGCAACTGTTGCCCGAGTTGATCCGCACGGTGCATCAGCGCTACCCGCGTATCGAACTGGAACTCAAGGACATGCCCGGCCCCGAGCAAGCCGCCGCGTTGAAGAGTGGCCGCCTGGATTTCGGCTTGATGCGCCTGCCCGCCGCCTACCCTGGGGTGCAGACCCGCGTGGTGTTGCGCGAGCCATTCTGCGTGGCCTTGCCGATGGATCATCCGTTGGCCACGCAGGATTCGATCCAGCCCGGCGACCTGCTCGACGTGCCGATATACATCCTCGCGCGGCGGTATGCGCCGGGGTTCTACGACGAATTTATCCAGGCCGTGGGTACCCCCTTGCAGATCGCATCCGAACTGGGCGAGTTCACCACCATGCTCGCGCTGGTCTGCGCCGGGTTGGGCGTCGGCGTCTTGCCGCAGCAGGCCGCGCGGGCGTTGCCGGCCAATTGCGTGTCGCGACCGCTGGCGTTGGGGGCGTTCCAGGCCAGCACGGGGTTGGCCTGGACCGAGTTGGACAGCGCGGTGAAGACCACACTGTTCACGCTGATCGTCGAATTGTTTGGCGAGTGATTGTTTCACTCGGTGAAATGCTGGATTGTAAAACCTGGTGATTCCAGTGATCGGCGCAGCGGTGGAACATGCCGGGTGTCAAAACCCAACCCTTTGGAGCGTTACATGTCCCAGCCTGCGATCAAACTCTATGGTTTCCCACTGTCCGGCCATTCCCATCGGGCCGAGCTGATGCTGTCCCTGCTGGGGCTGCCCAGCGAATTCATCCTGGTAGACCTCAAGCAAGGCGCGCATAAAACCGCAGGTTTCACTGCGACCATCAACCGTTTCGGCCAGGTCCCGGCGATTGACGACGACGGCACCGTGCTGGCGGACTCCAACGCGATCCTGGTCTACCTCGCCACGAAATACGGCAAAGGCCAATGGCTGCCAAGCGACCCGGTCGGGCAGGCGCGCGTACAGCGCTGGCTGTCGGCGGCCGCCGGCCAACTGCACGCCGGGCCCGCCACCGCACGGCTGGCCGTGGTGTTCGGTGCCGACGTGGATGCAGCGGCGGCGATCAGTCGCGCCCATGCCTTGTTGGCACTGATGGAACAGCAACTGAGCGAAACCCGCTTCCTGGCGGGCGAGCAACCGAGCATCGCCGATATTGCGTTTTACACCTACGTGGCCCATGCGCCGGAAGGCAATGTGTCGCTGGCCGACTACCCTAAGGTGCGCGCCTGGCTTGCCAGCATTGAGGCCTTGCCGGGTTTCGTGGGCATGCCGCGTACGGCAGTGGGCTTGCAATCCCAGTAATCTTCAAGAGGTGCGCGGATGGACCGCTTCCATGAAATGCAGGTGTTCCTGGCGGTGGCCGAGGAGGAGGGATTTGCCGCCGCCGCGCGCCGCCTGAAAACCTCGCCGCCCAGCGTGACCCGTGCCATCGCCGCCATGGAGGCGCGCATTGGCACCCAACTGCTGGCGCGCACCACCCGCAGCCTGCACCTGACTGAAGCCGGCCAGCGTTACCTCGAAGATTGCCGGCGCATCCTCGCCGAGCTGGACGAAGCCGAAGAAGCGGCGGCGGGCAGTTATTCGATCCCCTGCGGCCACCTCACGGTGACCGCACCGGTGCTGTTTGGCGAGCTGTATGTGGCGCCGGTGCTGGGCGAGTACCTCGACCGTTTTCCGCTGGTGAATATCAATGCCTTGCTGGTGGATCGTGTGGTCAACATGGTCGACGAAGGGGTGGATGTGGCGGTGCGTATCGGTCATCTGCATGAGCCGGGGCAGCAGGCGATCAAGGTCGGTGAGGTGCGTCGGGTGGTGTGTGCGGCGCCGGCTTACCTGGCGCAGCATGGCCGGCCTCGGCACCCGTCGCAGTTACGCGAGGCGAAGCTTGCTGCCTCGTCTTCCAGCCAATTGCTGAGCGAGTGGACATTTGTCGAGGGCGGCCAGCCATTGGCGGTGCCGGTGGAGCCGCGCCTGGTGGTCACGGCGAACAACGCGGCGATCAATCTGGCGAGAGTGGGTTGGGGCATTACGCGGGTGCTGTCCTATCAGGTCGCGGCGGCGGTGGCGGCCGGTGAGCTGGAGATTGTCCTGGAGGACTTTGAACCGGCAGCGCTGCCGATCCAGGTGGTGTTCCAGAAAAGCCCACGGGTGCCGGCCAAGATCCTCACCTTTGTCGATTTCCTCAGCCATCGCCTCGGCCAGGACGCAGCTTTGAACCCGGCGATGCAGCGGCGCGGCTGATGGAACGTTATCGCGACATGCAACTGTTCGCCGCGCTGGCCGGGCAACCGAGCCTGGCGTCGGCGGCGCGCAGTGCCCAGGTGTCCGGCCCGACCTTGGTGCGCGCCGTGGCCCGCCTGGAAGCGCGCCTGCGCGTGGCATTGCTGGCGCGCAGTACGCGCGGCGTCAACCTGACCGACGCCGGGCGCGCGTACCTGGCCGACTGCGTGCACCTGCTGGCCGCCGTGGACGCCGCCGAAGCCTCGGCCAAGGGCTTGCATGTGCAGGCCCAGGGCAATCTGCGCGTGTTCATGCCGTTGCTGTTCAGCCGCTATGTGATGGCACCGCTGTTGGCCAGCTATATGGATGGGTACCCCGCAGTGCAGCTTGTCGCCCATTACCACGACTATTATCCCAACCTGCACGAAGAAGGGCTGGACGTGGCGATCCTGGTCGGCGAGTTGCCCAGCTCATCGCTGATCGCGCGCCCGGTCGGGCACGTGCGGCAGATCCTCTGCGCCAGTCCCGATTACCTGGCGGCGCACGGCGAACCCCGACACCCGAACGACCTCAAGCAGCATCGCCTGATCGCGAATGCCAACCCGGTGCATTGGGAATTCCAGGGTTGCCAGCTCAAGGCCCGCGCGCGGCTGAGTTGCGCCACGGTGCAAGGCGCGATCAATGCGGCGCTGCACGGCACGGGGCTGGTTCGTTGCTTGAGCTACCCGGTGCACGAGCATCTGCTCGGCGGCCAGTTATGCCGCCTCCTGCCGAGCTACGAGCCAGCGCCCTTGCCGGTGCACGTGGTGTACCGCGAGGGCCGGCATGCGCCGATGCGCGTGCGCAGCTTCGTCGACCACTGCGTGGCGGCGCTGCGTGAGCACCCGGCATTTCAGTTGGTGTAATAGTGGATTGCCTGGGGTGGGCATTCTGCATTTGGCTGGCAGGGCGCAGCATGGGGGCAACCAACTTGAGGTGATCGCCATGAACCCTATCGAACAGTCCCCCTGGCATGCCGGCGAACGGCAGTTACAAGCAGCGGTCGGCGTGGCCGAGCGCATGGCGGTGGTCGGGCCCAAGGTGATACGCGATCACCTGCCGGAGCAGCATCGGGACTTCTATCCCTTGTTGCCGTACCTGATGCTCGGCGTGGTGGATGAGCAGGGGATTCCCTGGGCGACGATGGTCGAAGGCGCGCCGGGGTTTGCCCATTCTCCCGATCCTTATACTTTGCAGATTGACAGCCTGCCGTCTGCCAGCGACCCGGCTCGGGCCGCTTTGCACGAGGGTGCCGCAGTGGGCCTGCTCGGCATCGACCTGAACACCCGGCGCCGCAACCGCATGAACGGCCGTGTCGGCGGACTTGATCAGTACGGCTTGTCAATCGACGTCGTGCAGACCTTCGGGAACTGCCCCAAATACATCCAACTGCGGCCGGTCGATGGGGTTGCACGCAAACCTGGCCGCCAGGTCGAGCGCATGGGCGGCCTGGACGCTGCAGCCGAAACCATGATCCGCAACGCCGACACATTCTTCGTCGCCAGCTACGTGGATGTCGACGGTGAACGCTCGGTGGACGTTTCCCATCGCGGCGGCCACACCGGCTTCGTGCGCGTGGAGGGCGACGTGCTGACCATCCCGGATTTTGCCGGCAACCTGTTCTTCAACACCCTGGGCAACCTGGCGGCCAATCCGGTGGCGGGGTTGTTGTTTATCGACTTTGAATCGGGGGACCTGTTGCAGGTCGCCGGGCGTACCTCGTTGATTCTCGACGGGCCTGAGGTCGCCCGCTTCGAGGGCGCGCAGCGGTTATGGACAGTGACCGTGGAACACGTGGTCCGTCGCCCGGCGGCGTTGGCGTTGCGCTGGCAGTTCGCGGAGTTTTCGCCGTTCAGTTTGGGGATGGGGAGTTGGTAGCGTGGGTGCCGTCCTGGTTAAAGTGAACCGTGTGCTAATGACAACAAGTAATAAAAAGTACGTGCTTAAACCTGTCATAAATCACAGGTTACGGAGCTCATTTTTTTCTATCCAATACAGGTTGGCGCGGCAACTACACACTGATACTGGAGAGGAGATGAACATGTTTGAAGGTATCGAACTTCAGAAGCCTGGTAGAGGGACAGCCACCGGTACTATGACCGGGACGGTCAAGAACCTGTACACCAATGTAGAGTCGTTCTTTGACGCTGAATGGATCTGGCGTGACAACCAGGAGGGGACGTTGCGTTTCCATGGCACCGTGGATGATCTGGAAAAACCTGGTGAGACAGCGCTCATTGGTCTTCATCTTGATCGCGAGGACGTTTCCAGCGGCACCTATAGGATTGGCGACGCGCAGGTGAAACTGACGCTGAATTACAAGACTTTTATCCGAGAGACCGGTGTAACCAGAGAGTACAAAGGGCTTGAAGGTTGGGTTGAGTTGAAAAACAGCTACCCTGACAAACCGATTAGCGGAACGCTGTGGTTCAAAACCAAATCAATTGTGCTTAATAATTACGAGGTCAATCTGAACTTCGACATCACAGACTTTTAACCCTTCCAGGATCGCAGAGGCTCAGCGTTAATGGCAGGTCACCGTGGGCCCGGCCGTCTCGTTAGTTTGCGCAAGTGTCAGCGTTCAGTCTGGCGATGGGCAGTTGGTAACTTCACTGCATTTATCCTGCCTGATGAAGATCCAGTGCGGGCGTTGTCGAGCTTCAGCGAGGCTTCGATAGCGGCCGGTCAGTCGACGAATTGACCGCCCGCCCCGGCCCCATCGCAGCCTCGCTGAAGCTCGACAACTCCCACAGGGGGCTTTGCTGTGCTGATTGGATTTGCGCTGTGTGATCAGGCCGCCGGGCATTCCCGATTAAGCGCCTCATCCACCAGTAACTGCGCAATCTCGATCATCTGCACCATTGCCAGCACATGCCGGCGGTTGTGACCGTCAAGACGTTCGGCGCAGCCGTATGCGCAGACCGTGGCCGATTCAAGCATCTCGCTGGCGTTGCTCAACGCCGCTTCCGTACTCAGGCCGGGACGCACGGTGAAGATGACATCGGGGGGGATTTGCGGATTGTCATCCGAGGTGGGTAGCGGGGGATTGGGTGTGACTTTCTTCATGGCGAAGCTCCTATGAATGAGCACCTCCATTTCGCTACCACACGAAGTCAGGAGGCGACTGTACACGGGGTGGTAGACCGGTCATAGAAACCCGGCAGGCCGAAGCCTCCCATGCACAGCCGCCACAAAGCAGCCCGCACAAAAAAACGCCCTTGAGCGTTTTGGGGTCTATGAAAGAACTGGGCTACCACACCCATTCGCTGAATTTGCAGCGACCCGCGAAGGTTAGCGGCGAGGTTCATCAGACGCAACCCGAAAGTCGTGTAAGAGCGGTCCGATGAAAACCCGGATTGCGCTGAGATAAGGCCGCACGGCATTGGCGTGTGGCGAGTGGGCTTGCCCCGCGTTGGGTTGCGCAGGGCAAGCCTGCTCGCCACAAAAAGCATGCTCACGCCATAAAACCTGTTTGCCATGACCCATCAGCTCACTGCCCCCAAGTGCTTCAGCGCTGCGTAGTCAGCACCGTTCCGTCCGCCCACGCCCCATCCTATGCGGTATACAGATTCACCTTCGCCACCTGAAGCGGTTTACCCGCGCCGGGTGTATCTGCAATCGGATTGTGGGAAGGGCGGTGCAGGCGCATGTGGCGGGGCTAGATGAGTAGATCCATTTAGCATTGCAGCGGCACATTGAAAGAAAGTCGGAGCTTTAAAGTTGAAGTGTTTAGCTAAAAAGTGATACCGCTCGTCGAATTAATTCTCAGGACGCCTTAGAAAATACTCTGGTCTTATAACCGCCTCTCAGAATTGAAGGCCGTACGTAAATAGTCGGTGGTAGTTCGTAAATTCATAATTTTTATGGATGTTTAGTTGGGGGATGTGGCGGTTTGCAATACGTAGTTAATGCGCAGCTATCAAAAGTTCTGATTTTGATGAGTGAAATTTCCTAATTTGATTGGTAAATTTTCCTACACTAAGAAATTTAAGAAATTGCAAATATTTTCCTGGAGGCTAGATTGAGTTTGTCACTTGTCGAAAGTGATCGAAGGAAAAAATCTTAAGCCTGGAGATATGAAAATGAAGAATGAAGAGTTCGGAGCGTTTGTTTTTAATTTTTATGATGACTATGAGTTCAATCTTTACGCCGGTAACGGTGGTGCGTCAGGAAGCCAAGGTGGTTGTGGTGGCAGCGGGGGATGTGGTGGCGGAGGAGGATGTAATGGAGGAAGTGGTGGGTGCCATTCAGTAACGGAGCAAGAGTCGCTGAATGACTGAAGCTCAACAGCCACCCACTTAATGAGGCTTTCTGAATGTCCGTTAGAAAGCCTCTAGAGGGGAAAGTGTGATGAACATAATCGTACCTAATTATGAGATTTTGAATTTTGAATCGGAAAGTCTAGTGGTGTCCGATATGGGGATTTCAAAAATTCACTCTCAGCCACTGCTAGCGGCTCTTAGTCAGTTGAAAGCCTCAGATGTGACTACACGCGAAGAGTTTGATGCGCTCCTGTCTGGAAATGGTTTAAACCCGAAGAGTGCGTTCGATTTTTTGGAGAGCATTATTCCATTAAAGACTGTTGAAGACGTGTATTTTGAAAAGACAGTGATTGTACATACATGGAAAGGTAGGACTGATCTTGAGGAGCTGTTTGCACAGGAGTTATCCGGGGCGCTGGAGTTTGTGGAGTTCTCTAGTGATGTAGTGGCGTCGATTCACGGACTCAGGTGTTTTGTTGTGTTGCTGTGCCATTCCTATGATTACGATCAAGTTAAGAAAATTCATTTTGATTTGGCTAAAGCATCACCGCAAAGCGCTATTAGCGTTTGTTGGCCAATGGGTGGTTTTTTTGTATAGGTCAACCCTATATAGCCGAAATTGGAAATCCTTGCCATTTCTGCACCGTCGACAGACTCGTTAATAATGAATCCGCCAAGCGGACGAGAAATAATTGGGCGAGCATTCTAGGATTTTGTAGGAATAAACATGTAAATGTTCCCTCTAAGTCTCTATGAGGTTTCACTGGCGTACTGATGTCTCTTTTTTAGGGGCATTAAAGGAATACCTTGAACGACAATTTCTTTTGAGGTTTTGGTTGACAAACGTGTGTCGATCGAGGATGTCGAACGCACAAGTGCTAGAGCTATTAGTGCGAAGAAATGTTAGGCATCTTTATAGTGCTTTATTCGCTTCAGGTGATGTCTCGGTTTTTGATATTTCAGACTCTAAATTTCCGGGTGTGTGTGTATTGGTTGTATATGGTCAGCGCAGGGCGAATCACAATGTTAAGTATTGCGCGGGAATGTCTTATGCTTCGGATGTCGCTAGTGCAGTAGAGAAGTCAATTCTAGAATTGTGGCAAACATATCGGTTTATGGATTTGTTCAAGGCTTTAGATTCTGATGAAGACAGAGTAGAGGACTACTATTTACGATATTTCTTAAGCTGTAATTCATATGAAACTTACGAGGAGGTCACCGATGTACAGATTGATACCAAGAGGCAGGAAAAAAATTCCAATGCTGGCTTTACATTGGATGGAATTTTGTCGGTATTGAAAGGCGAAAATAGTTCAGGGTATTTTTATTCGAGAACTTCTAAAATTAATGGGTTTGACTGTGTTTTCAGTAAGTACGTGTCGCCTGATCTATTCCTGCATATGAATAATGCAAAAAATATAAACTTAGTAAATAAGTACTCTAAAGGATTTGAGAGTCAGGTGCTGTCATCCCGCTCAAAAAAAATGGTACCGTTTCCGTGAGGTGAGTGATGAGTTATTGTTTTCTAGTTAAACCTCTTTTGCTGGCGCAGCTTTTTATCAAAGAGCAATTGAAAGAGCCTGTTGCATTATTTTGGATTGTGCTATCGCCGGTGGTTACATTTTATCTTGTTAGTTACGCTAGGTTGCCCGCAAGCGATACGCCAAGTAGTTATCTTTCGAATACTTCGTGGTTTTATGCGTTTGTATCGTCTAGTGTGGCGTTTTTTGGCTTGGCATTTTATATAGTTGGACGGAGGGAAAGTGGTTTTTTGCGATCTTTTGTGTACACATCACACACAAAAATTATCTTTCTCGTTGGGCAGGTCTTGGCCTATTCCTTCATGTCGCTAGTCTATTGCACGGCTTTTTATGTTTCTACTCGAAATTACTATGGCGTTATGGGTGTGGCGGAGTTCTTTGTTATCGTTGGGAGGTTTTATGTCTGTTTTCTGATGTTTTCAATAATGTCACTTTTATTGACGCTGATTCCCTTGGGGTTTCAAAATGCTCATACCGCTTTTTCAATATTATCCTTTACGATGCTGGCGCTCGGAATTGCCAATCTACGTTCTTCTCATGCCCTACTTGAGACGCTTAGTGTTTTCAATCCGATGTGGTGGGCGAATCACATTATGTTGAGCGGCGTGTCTGAACTGAAATATGTCGTTATGACTATCGTTTTCTTATTTGGGTGGTCATTATGGTTGACATTTCGCTTTTTGCTTGTTAATCCAGTTTGGAGTCGTTATTGATGAAGCGGCTTATCGTAAATTCACTTGATGTTAGGTTTGCGCAACACGTTCTATTTAATAAGGCCTCATTGAGAGTGGAAGCGGGCTCGATCTCAGGTTTGTTGGGGCCTAACGGTTCTGGAAAAACAACCTTCTTTGATGTGGTTTGTGGTTTGAAAAATGCCGATGGTGGTGAAGTTTGCAGCTCTTTTTCAAAGCTTCTTTACCTGTCGCAAACCATTACTACACCAACCGTATTCCGTATGTTTGATGTCTTTAGGATGATGATGCTCTTTTGTTCGGAGAACACCGTCACTCAAAGGCACGCACTAGAAAAAATCGAAAGATGGGCCCCGGGGATAGCAGAGCGATATTGTGCAATATGGAAGAAAAAGTCCTCCCTTTGTAGCTACGGTGAAAAACGTTGGTTTTTCACGTTGTCTTTGCTTTCCGCCAATGCGGACTTCGTGATATTGGACGAGCCTACTGCAGGTGTAGATCCGGAGTTTCGAAATTACATCTGGAAATGCCTGGAGGGCGCAGCGGCAGAAGGAGTCGCGGTGCTGGTTTCGTCGCACAATGTCGACGAAATTGTTACTCATTGTGATAACTTTTATATGCTAAGTCAGCAGCGTTTCAATCACTTTACTGACGGGAAAGGCTTTTTGCAGGCATACGGTGCTAAGAGCTTGGACGAGGCCTTTATTCATGCGGCGGGTCTGCCGCCGTAATGGGCAACTGCGGATTCGGGATCAGTATCAGAATAACTCTTGTGATGGCGTTTGCCTCCAGGCCTCTTGCATCTCACTGGCGCTGCTGACCCGCATCATTACTCCGATCAAGCCGTGACGGCGCTACCTTTCTTGTGGGAACAAACGCCACACTCCCATCCTCACGCTTGTGAAACAGCCGCTCGCCATTGTCCGGCTGGGTCGTGATCACCTGATGATCCGCCCCCAGGAATGCCAACGGCGTCGGATCCTCCTTGGAAAACTGCGCGACGATGATCGTGCGCTGCGGGTCGAAAGCCTGGCTGCTGGTTTTTTCCAGCCAGGCCATGAACGCGGCGCTGTCGCCCTGGCGGGGGAAGTCCTGGGTTTCGGCGACGTAGTAGAAAGGCTTGCCGCCATTTTGCAGGTACATCGGTACCTTGTTGTCGACTTCCACCAGCACCATCTGCCATTGGTTCCAGGGCGCGCTTTTCACGGCCTCGGCTTGCACATCCTCGGCGAAGCGGGTCACGCCGCCGTTGCCGTTGGACCAGGGATAGGCCACGCCAAGTATCAACAGCATGAGTGCGGCAGCGACCCCAAAGCCCTTCTGCCAGCGCGGCCAACTGGCGGGCTTTTTCAACACGCGCTCACTCACCCACCACGCCGCCAGCAACTGGGCAAACGGCACCAGCGGCAGCACGTAGTAGCTGCGCCGGCTGCCGCTGGCGGTAAAGAACACAAACAGCAGGCCCAGGCCCCACACCAGCCAGCGCACGTTGGGCGGGGTGTGGCGCCAGTGCCGCACGGCCAGCCACAGGCCGAGCAGCCAGCACGGGGTCCAGGGCAACGTGTAGGCGGGCAGGTAGATCAGGTAGGTGTAGATCGGTCCCATATGGTCGAACGGGTCGAAGAAGCGCACCACGTTTTCCCGGAACACCAACGCCAGGCCGCTCTCGCCATAGGTCGGTGCGCCGTACAAGTGCGACAGCACGAACGGCACGGCATACACGGCGGCCGCGATCAGCACGGCCAGCAGCAGGCGCAGATTGAGGTGGCGCTTGTAGCGCTGTTCGCTGAGCAGGTGCGGCAGCAGCACCAGGCCGGGCAGCACAAAGCCGATCAGGCCCTTGAACAACGACGTCAGGGCCAGCAACAGGAAAAACACCGTATAGCGCCACAGCCGCGTGTCGTCGGGGCCGCGCCAATACCACGCGACTGCCGCCAGCACGCCGCACACGGTGAGCACATCCGCCGTGGCCACGCGGGCCCAGAACAGGAAGTAGAAGGTGGTGGCGAGCATCCAGCCGGCGATCAGCCCTGTGCCCTTGCGGAACAGGCGTTCGCCGATCAGGTACACCAGCCACACACTCAGCCACGCGCCGATCACCGACGGCAGGCGCAATGACCAGGGCCCGAGGCCTCCCATCAGGTGCGCCGCGCCGGTGATCAGCCAGTAGGAGGGCAGGGGTTTGTCGTAATACGGCCCGCCCTTGAGGTATGGGTCGAAATAGTCACCGCTCTGTAGCATCTGCAAGGCGATATTCGCCCAGCGGGTTTCCGGGCCCCACAGGTCGCGCGCGCCCAGGCCGGTGAGCAGCAGCAGGGCCGAGACGCCCAGCAACAGCAGCAGGGCGCCGCGTTCGGTCTTGAGATAACCCGGCATCATGGCGCCTGCGGGTAGAGGATAAGTTCCAGGTAGCCCTTGTAATAGCGTTTGCCTCCAGGCGGCAATTGCCCGGCCTCGCGCATTTCACTGGTGCTGTTGACCCGCAGCAGCACGCCGACCGAGCCGTGTTGGCGGGCGTCCTTGAGCCAGGCTTGCACCTGCTCCAGATCGACTTTGCGCGGAGCCGAATCGGCATATTGCAAGCCGTAGCGCAGCTCGCCTTCGGTGTCATACAGCGTCACGTGGGGTCGTTGCAGGCGCCAGGCCAAGGCGCTGGCGCTCTCCAGTTCATTGCTCAGCAGCGCGTGGGTGTGCTGCAACTCATCCACATGCTCCAGCACAAATTGGTCGGGCATTTCGTTATCGGCGATGTAGGCCGGCATGCTCGACGGCAGCAGCACCACTAGCAGGCCGATGCCCAGGGCTGGCATTGCCCACAACGTCAGCGGCCGAAAGCTTTGCAGCAGGTTGGTGAGGATCCAGCCCAGCAGCACGATAAAGGCCAGCGACAGGCTGAACATCTCGGCATGGCTGTTGCCGTAGAGCGGCCTCGCGATTTGCAGGTAGATCAGGCCGATCATGGCGGCCATGCCGATCACGAAGTTGAACAGGCCATTGAGGCGCAGGGTTCGGGTTCTGCCTTGGCTGACCAGCTCGCTCAAGGTATGCCCCATCAGCAACGCCAGGGGCAGCAGGCACGGCATGATGTAGGTCGGCAGCTTGCCGTTGCTCAGGCTGAACAAGCCCAGCGGCAGCAGCAACCACAGGGCCAGGAAAGCGATCGCCGGTTGGCGCTTTTCTGTCCAGGCCTGGTGCAGGGTGTTGGGCAGCAGCCCGGCCCACGGCAGGCAAGCCACCGCCATGATCGGCAGGAAGAACCACCATGGCCGCACGTGTTGCGCGTTGTCGGCGCTGAAACGGCGGATGTGTTCATTCCAGAAAAAGAAGCGCCAGAAATCCGGTTCCTGGTTGTGGATCGCCAGCACCCAGGGCAAGCACACCAGCACGGCCACGCCGATTGCCAGCGGGCCATACCGCAGCAACTCGCCCAGGCGCCGCTGCCAGAGCATATAGGGCACGGCGATCAGCACTGGCAGCGCCCACGCCAGGAAACCCTTGGTCATGAAGCCCATGGCACAGGCAAATCCCAACACGCCCCAGGCCACCAGGCGGCTGCGCAGGGTGCTGCTGTCGAGGGCAAACCACAGCGCCACCAGGCTGAGGTTGACCCACCAGGTGAATGGCGGATCGAGGTTGGAGTACCCCGCTTGCCCGGCCACCAGGCCAAAGCTCAGGTAGAGCAGGGCGCAGGCGAAACTTTTGCGTGGGGCATTCCACAGGCGGCGGGCGATCAGGTAAGCAAGCAGCACGCTCAACCCACTGGTCAGGGCCGAGGCGGTGCGTACACCGAACAGGTTCTGGCCAAATACGGCCTGGCCCAGGGCGATCAGCCAGTAACCGGCGGCAGGTTTTTCGAAGTAGCGGATGCCCATGAAGTGCGGCGCCACCCAGTTGCCGCTCAGGAGCATCTCCTGGCTGATCTGGGCGTAGCGCGTTTCATCCGGTATCCACAAACCGTGCAGGCCCAGTGGCAATAGATAAAACGCGACGAAGGCCAGCAAGAGTACCGGCAGGGGTTTCAGGCGGGTCATGAAAACGTCGCTCCTTGACGTCTGGTGGTTGTTTTTTCAACTAATGAAGTAATGGATAAAGTCGTCACAGCGTTCACTAAGTAACAGGAAATAGTCATAACGACCTTAATTAAAGGGCGCAACTAAACATGCCAGAACAGGGCTGTCTTTTTGCTGAACATATGCCGTAGTGGCGGGAAGGGAATGACTTAGATTTGTTTGAGTGCGGCTGGCCAATCCTGGTTTTTCATGATGCCCAGGGCCTTGAACTTGCCGTTGGCCAACACCTGCACGAACAGCGCGCTGCCGTACTCGGAAAACTTGGCGTGGGGGAAGCCCAGGGCGGTTTCGAAGTCGGCGATGCAACCGCTGTGGGTGACGAATACGAGGTTGCGTCCAGCCTGTTTGTGGCTGAGCAGTTCTTCGCCGATGGCCTTGCCGCAGATGGCTTGTTCGCTGGAGGTCGTGTCGGTTTTGCCGAACATGAAACGTGAGGTCTGGGCGGTGCGAATGGCGGGGCTGGAGAGTACGTCGGTGCCGTCCATGCCCAGTGATTTAAAGGCTTTTCCAAGGTTTTCGGCGTGTTGGCTGCCATTGATCGTCACGCCTTCCACCGGGCCCAGGCAAGGGTTGGCCGAACGGTCGCAGCGCTCTTCATGCCGCACCAGTACGATCAGGTCGCCGTCGCGCCACAGCGGCAGCACCTGGGACGTCATCAGCCGCTCGCCTACGCCCAGGTCCCGTGGCGATGTCGGCCAGAACAGGGCGCAAGTAAGCAGTACGGTGACCACGGCAAGCCCGAGCCAAAGCGGTTTGAGGCGCTTGAAAAAGGCCCGGCGCGAGCGTGGTTTAATCAGGGTAAGGTCAACCACTTCATTCACCTTGGACGCTGTTGGCAATGTTGTATTAGTTAGGCGCAACGTGTTGGCGAATAGCCGCAGTGGAGCAAAAGGCTGTCACAGGGCTGCTGTCTTTTCGCTGAACATGCTGCGGTTAAAAGTTGCCAGGCGTGGCAACTAAAAAGTTGCCGACGAGTGACGCTTGGCCGGTAATTTAAAGTGGGGTGGGTGGGCGGGCGGTGAAAACCATGTGAAAAATTTGCGTGACCGCGATCCTCAGCCGTTATTCTCGATTGCCAGCCATCAAATGAGTGTTCCCATGTTGCAGGTGCAAGGTGTCTTCAAAAGCTACGCCACCCCCCTGGGCCCATTGGCGGTGTTGGCGGGGGTCGACTTGCACCTGGGCGCGCGCAGCAGCCTGGCGTTGATGGGCGAGTCAGGCAGCGGCAAGAGCACCCTGTTGCACTTGGTTGCCGGGCTTGATCGGGTGGACGGTGGCAGTATCCAGGTGGGCGAGCAGCGCCTCGACCAGATGAGCGAGGCGCAACTGGCCCACTGGCGGCGTACCGAAATCGGCCTGGTGTTCCAGCAGTTCAACCTGATTGGCAGCTTGCGCGTCGACGACAACCTGGCGTTCCAGGCCCGCTTGGCGGGGCGTTTTGATCCGCAGTGGCAGGCGCAATTGGTCGAGCGCCTGGGCCTGGGGGATTTGCTCAAGCGTTACCCGGAACAACTCTCGGGCGGCCAGCAGCAACGGGTGGCCGTGGGGCGTGCCCTGGCGTCGCGCCCGGGGTTGCTGTTGGCCGACGAGCCCACCGGCAACCTCGACGAAGCCACCAGCGATGAGGTGCTGCAACTGCTGCTGGACCTGTTGCGCGACAGCCCCACCAGCCTGTTGATGGTCACCCACAGCCCACGCATCGCCGCGCGGCTTGACCGGCAGGTGGTGCTGCATCACGCAAAGGTCGTGCCGACGTGAGCGTGTTTTACTGGACCTTGCGCGCCTTGCTCAGCCATTGGCGACGGCATCCGGTGCAGTTCTTCAGCGTGCTCACCGGCCTGTGGCTGGCCACCGCGCTGCTGACCGGGGTGCAGGCCCTCAACAGCCAGGCCCGCGACAGTTACGCGCGCGCCAGCCAATTGATCGGCGGCGAACCCCAGGCCAGCCTCAGTGCGCCGGACGCTGCCAGTTTCCCGCAAACGCTGTTTGCCCAACTGCGCCGCGCCGGGTGGCCGGTGTCGCCGGTGGTACAGGGGCGGCTGCAACTCAAGGGGCATGAGGACGTGCGCCTGCAATTGATGGGCATTGAACCGCTGTCGTTGCCCGGCAGCGGCGCGGTGGCGGGGCAGCACTTGAGCCAGGCGCAGATGCTGGCCTTCTTTGAACCGCCGGGGCGGACCTGGATCGCGCCGCAAACCTTGCAGGCCCTGGGCCTGCGCGCAGGCCAGCAACCGCTCACGCTGAAGGGGCAGCGCCTGCCACCGTTGCAGGTCCAGCCGGATATGGCGCCCGGCCTGTTGCTCACCGATATCGGGTTTGCCCAGCCGCTGCTGGACATGCCCGGCCAGCTCTCGCGCCTGCTGGTGGACAAGGCTTTCGCCGCTCGCCATCCCACAGCGCCCGCCGGGCTGCAACTCAAGCAGGGCGAGGAAAATAACCTCGCGCGGCTGACCGAGAGCTTTCACCTGAACCTTGATGCACTGGGCTTCCTGTCGTTTGTGGTGGGGCTGTTTATCGTGCACGCGGCCATCGGCCTGGCCCTGGAGCAGCGGCGCGGGCTGTTGCGCACCTTGCGCGCCTGTGGGGTGAGTGCACGGATGTTGATCCTCGGCCTGGGGGTGGAGCTGGGTGCCTTGTCGGTACTGGGGGGCGTGCTCGGCGTCGCCAGCGGTTACCTGCTGGCCAGCCTGTTGCTGCCGGATGTGGCCGCCAGCCTGCGTGGTTTGTATGGCGCCGAAGTGCCGGGCCAATTGAGCTTGAGTCCCTGGTGGTGGGCGACGGGGTTGGGCTTGAGTCTGCTCGGCGCCGTGCTTGCCGGCGCCAGCAGCCTGTGGCGCGCGGCGCGTTTGCCGTTGCTGGCGCTGGCCAACGCCCAGGCCTGGCACGAGGCCCATGGGCGCTGGTTGCGGCGCCAGGGCTGGGTCGCGGCTACGGCCTTGTTGATCGCGTTGTTGGCGTTATGGCGGGGCGACAGCCTGGCTGCCGGTTTTGTACTGATGGCGGGGTTGTTGCTCGGCGCGGCCCTGGGCTTGCCGGTCGTGCTCAATGGGTTGTTGAAAGCTGTATTGGGGCGCAGCCGTTCGGTGCTTGGCCAGTGGTTTCTGGCCGACTGCCGCCAACAATTGCCGGCCTTGAGCCTGGCATTGATGGCGCTGCTGTTGGCCCTGGCCGCGAATATCGGCGCGGGCTCCATGACCTCGGGCTTTCGCCACACCTTCAATAACTGGCTGGAGCAACGCCTCACCGCCGAGCTGTACCTCAACCCGCAAAACCCGGCCCAGGCAGAGCAACTCAGCGCCTGGCTGGCGCAGCAACCGCTGGTGCAAACGGTGCTGCCCACGTGGCAGGTCGCGGTGCAATTGCAGGGCTGGCCGGCGGATCTGTTTGGCGTGGTCGACGACCCGACCTATCGTCAGCACTGGCCGTTGCTGGAAGCGGCGAACGCGCCGTGGGACCAGTTGCAGCAAGGCGAGACCCTGATGCTCAGCGAACAACTGGCGCGGCGGCTCGGTGTGAAGCTGGGTGACACGGTGAGCATTCCCACGCCGCGCGGTGTGTGGTCGCCCACCGTGGTGGCGGTGTACGCCGATTACGGCAACCCCAAGGGCCACGTGCTGGTCAACGCCCGGCACCTGCTGGCCCACTGGCCGACACTGACGCCGGCGCGTTTCAACCTACGGGTATTGCCGGAAAACGTGGCGCCGCTGGTGGGTGAAGTGCAGCGCGCCTTTGCCCTGGAAGACAGCCGTATCGTCGATCAACAGCAACTCAAGGGCTGGTCGAGCCAGGTGTTCGAGCGCACCTTCGCCGCCACCGCCGCGCTCAACAGCCTGACCCTGGGCGTGGCCGGGGTGGCGCTGTTCATCAGCCTGTTGACCCAGAGCCAGAGCCGCCTCGGCCAACTCGCCCCGCTGTGGGCATTGGGGGTGACGCGGCGGCAATTGATGTTGCTGAACCTGGGGCAAACCTGGCTGCTGGCGGTGCTCACGCTGCTGCTGGCATTGCCGCTGGGCCTGTTGCTGGCGTGGTGCCTGGATGCGGTGATCAACGTGCAGGCCTTTGGCTGGCGCCTGCCATTGCAAGTGTTCCCGTGGCAGCTCGCACAATTGCTGGGGTTGGCGCTGCTGGCCACGTTGTTGGCGTCGGCCTGGCCGCTATGGCAGCTGTATCGCAGCCGTCCGGCGGATTTGTTGAGGACGTTTGCCCATGAAGATTAGGTCGCTGATGTGTGCGTTATTACTGCTGGCGGCCTGTGACAAAGTCCCCGCGCCGCAGGAAAGCTTCGCCGGCCTGGGCAGCGACGCGGCCGACTTTGCCAAGGTGTTGCCCGGCAAGGTCTTCAGCTTTCCCGAGGACCACGGCCCCCACGATGGCTTTCGTATCGAGTGGTGGTACTTCACCGCCAACCTCAAGGACGCCCAGGGCAATGTGTTCGGCGTGCAATGGACGCTGTTTCGCAATGCCCTCAAGGCCGGGCCGACGCAAGCGAGCTGGCACGACTCGACCGTATGGCTCGGCCACGCCGCCGTCACCTCCGCCACCCATCACTACGCCGCCGAACGCTTCGCCCGCGGCGGCGTCGGCCAGGCCGGGGCACAGGCAGTGCCGTTCAACGCCTGGATCGACGACTGGAATTTCGCCAGCCAGCCCGGTGCCGCGAGCGCGTTGGCGGACATGCAACTCAAGGCCAGCGGTGCGCAATTTGCCTACGACCTGCGCCTGACCTCCAGCCGGCCATTGGTGTTGCAGGGCGACAACGGCTACAGCCGTAAATCCGACCAGGGCCAGGCGTCGTACTACTACAGCCAGCCCTTCTTTACCGCCGATGGCAGCGTCAGCATCGACGGCAAGACGTATCAAGTCAGCGGCCCGGCCTGGCTCGACCGCGAATGGAGCAGCCAACCGTTGACCGCCAGCCAGACCGGTTGGGACTGGTTCTCCCTGCACCTGGACCGTGGCGAACAGTTGATGCTGTTTCGTGTGCGGCAAACCGACGGCGCCTCCTACCTGACCGGCACCTGGATCGACCGCGAAGGCCACACCCAGACCCTGCACAACGCCGACATCCAACTGGCACCGCTGGACACTACGGTGATCGACGGACGCCACATTCCCACACGCTGGTCGCTGAAGATTCCCAGCAAGCAGCTGGATATCACCACCCAGGCCGTCAACCCGAACGCCTGGATGAACCTGAGTATTCCGTACTGGGAAGGACCGGTGCGCTTTGACGGTGGGGTGGGTTACCTGGAAATGACCGGTTATTAGGGTTGTTTCTGTAGGCGCTGTTTCTTCGTGAGGTAGGCAACTTCCCAAATGCAATTCAGCCCCCCTGCGCTTGTGTCCGGGGCGTAGGTGCTTGCTTATATTTCGACGCCATCTTCTTTGCATCTCGGATGTAGGGCATGGCGCAGAGCTATATCAACGACCGCACAACGAACTACACCCGTTTGAAATCCCGCCTCATGGGCGGCGCCCCGAGCCAGCAGCGCGCCGATCATTTTGATGTGCTCAATCGGCACCTGCGGCCAGGCCTGGTCGCGCCGGGGCAACTGGTGATTATTCCCGATCCCTACAGTGTGAGCTGTTCGGGCGAGGAAGCCTGGTTGATGCGCCATGCCGAAGAGGTTCGGCGCAACCTGGAAATGAATACCGAGGCGGGCAGGGAGTTGCTCGGCAACTATGACTTGCTGCAGAGCTTCATGACGTACGGCTCGATGGGTATCGGCAGTGCGACATCGGCCTGGGCGCGGCATCTGAATGAGGTGGCGCAGACCCTGGAGGACATCGAGGGGTTGCATCAGCGCTTGAAGGACGGTGCGTTGGACCGGGATGGCTTTATCAAACAGCGCCAGGCGTTGTTCCGGCGCCTGGATCTGCAACTGCAAGGCGCGGCACGGTTCGGCACGGGGTTGCAGGGTAATGAGTCGTTGAAGAAGGTGCTGGGGATTTCGACCAAAAGCTATCTGCATAGAGGCGAGATTGCGGGGTATGCACAGCGCATGCGCGAGATTGCGCAGATGTCCAAGTGGCTGGGTAAAGGGACTTTCATTGGGATCGCGCTGGATGCGGGCGCGACCGGGCTGGAGATCAAGGAGGCGTGTGTGACGGGGCGGGAGGCGCAGTGCAGGAGGGCGAAGTATGTGGAGACGGGGAGGTTGGTGGGGGAAAGTATGGTGCAGCCTTCGCTCTTCGTGCTTGTCACCTATTTTTGGGTATTTCGATGAAGGGACAAGGTGCGCTTGCGTGCGCAGTCATCGGCGGCGCTGCGGGTGGGCAGGCGGTAGGCTCTGGTCTAGGTGATGAAGGTGCGTTATTGGGTGGAAAGATCCTGGAGGTCAACGGTGATTTGATCTTCGAGCCAGAGGGGGCTTAATCGTGTCGTTTTTTCTTGCCTTCACCATTGTGCATTTTGTGGGGGCGTTTGTCGTTTTGGGGCTGGCGCTGTTTGCCGAATATACAAAACTCGACGAGGTAGAAGGTTATTTCAGTCATAACGAAAGGGTCCGCGCCAATAAGCGATTTTGGAGACGAAACCGATGGCTCGACAGGCAATACCGCATGCTGTTGATGTTTGATTTCCTGTCTGACTCAGCACGCTATGTGAAAGCAGGTGTTGTGACCGAGGCCGAGCTGGCGTCTGTTCCATTAGGGCTGAAGCGTTGGGTGTTGTGGCCCTATTACGTCGGCTTTATTTGGGTTATCGCAACAGTGGTTTGGACCGTTTGGCGTAGATGGGCCGACATCCCCATTTGAATGGGGCTGCATTTTTCCATAAAAAATACTGTACATCCATACAGTCTTGTCCTACATTCCATCCCAGGTGACCGGATGTCACCTGACCTTCAATTTTTAACTATGGATGGATAAAAAATGAAATCGAAAAAAGCCTTTATGCTGGGCGCGGCCATGGCGGCCACCTGCTTTGTCTCGGCCTTTGCCCTCGCTGAGCAATACCCTCACCTGGCTGCGCAAGCGGCGCCTCCCGCGGTCAAGCAAGGGTTGAAAAACGCTGCGAAGATCAAGGCCAACAAGGCGACGGCTGCCCTCAAGCAGCAGCTGCAAGCGGGTGCCCAACTGAAGAAACCGCTGTTTGCCGCCAAGGCGAAAGCCGATTCGGTCGTGGAAGACAACACCGCGCCGGCCAGGGTGACCAAGGTACAAAAAGCCACGGCCCAGTCGGCGTCCGCCGTGCAGGCTGCGCTGGTCCAGGGGTGTGAACAGACGCTGGACGTCAACTCGCTCTACACGATCGATGGTGTGCAAACCGGCGACCTGCTGTGCTACCACTTCAACCTGCCGCAGAAAGCGCGGATCAACGTCTTGTTGGTCAACCAAACGGCAGGCACCGACATGTCGTTGTCGCTGTTCCAGGATGACGGCCAGGGCAATCCGCTGCCGCTGGGCACCTCCAATAACCCCGGCACTGGCGATGAAAGCCTTGGCGGCGTGGTGCCAGCCGGCGATTACTACTGGTTCATGGAAGCCAACGCGGCAGTTCAGGGTTCGAGCTTTCAGTTCGGTGTTGCGGTCGATACCAACCTCGACGCCTTTGAACCCAATGACACCCCCGACACAGCCTTCCAACTGCCGGATACTCTCAACTACATCAACGGCAATGCCGACAGCCTGGATGACGTCGATTACTTCGATTTCACCGCTGTCCGTGGCCAGAGTGTGGGTATTGCGCTGACGGCCGATGCAGCCAGTGGCAGCACGCGTAACAAGTGGATTCTTGAGCGTTTCGATGGCGCCCAGTGGGTCACCGTGGGTGCCAACGTCCTGTCGACATCGATCCCGAGCCCGGGTGTCGGCGGCGTGGTCAAGGTGCGTGTGCGGCCGAACCAGCACCCGAATGAGCCGTGGAGCGCGACCGGCAAGTACAACCTGTCGTTTGGTTCCAACCCTCGGGTGAACAGCCCGGATGTGAAGGGCGAGGCGAGCGTGTTGCGCATCCCGTATTCGGCTTCCGACGTGGGCTATGGCTACATGACAACGCAAGCTTATCGCGACCTGACCTGGACCATGGGCCTGTCGGACAGCACCGGTGCACCACTGGTGGGCCTGCACCCGATCGTCTATCTCGACCAGCGGATCGACCCGGCCAACGGCGACATCGTCTACAAGGCGTATTCGGCGCCGACCGACAGCTCGGGGCAAGCGTCTGGCACGATCAATGTGGGCACTTGCTTCGGTGATTTCCAGACCACCTTTGTCGATTACGCCCAGGGCTACAACAACACCTGGCGTACCGACTTCAACTACGGCGTGTGGCGCATGGAAGTGTTGGAGTACCCAGGCATTGGTGTCGGTGGCGATAACACCGAGTTCGTCAGCTTCGGCCATCTGTGCAAGCAGACCTTGCTGAGCAGCACCAAGAGCTAAACGCGGTTAACCCGTCGTACCGAGGGCATACAGGCCGACGCCTGTATGCCCTTTTTGCTTTACTGCGCCAACGCCAGCTTCAATGGCAACCGTGCCATGCTCGTATTCTTCAAAGAGCCCAGGTACAACCAGTCGCCATACTCCCGCGCGGTGGTGATCGGCGAGTAGTTGCCCGCGCTGCCATCCTGCAAATTGGCGATGACCTTGCCCTCGGTATCCAGCCCCAGCACGAAGGCTTTGCGCTCGATGGGCTTGGGCACCACCATCAGTGCGCGCACCATTACTTTGCGCAACAGCGGGTAGCCGGCAAAGCTGTCGAGCAATGGGTTGCGCGGTGAATACAGCGCCACCCAGAAACGGTCCCTGCCGTTGAAACTGAGGTTGTCCGGCAGGCCGGGCAGGTTGTCGATAAACAGGTCGTGCTGGCCCGCGCGCTCGCCCTTGAGCCAGTAACGGCTGATGCGATATGCGCCGGTTTCATTGACCAGCACGTAGTGCTCATCCGGGCCGAGGGCCACGCCGTTGGCGAATTGCAGTTGGTCCAGCAATACCTCGGTGGTGCCGTTGCTGAAGTCATAGCGCAGCAGGCGTCCATCGCCGCCATGCTCGATCACCGCCTCGCCATCCTGGCCATAGCCCCAGCGGCTTGAAGCATCGCTGAAGTACGCATAGTGCCCGCTGGCATCCACTGTCACGTCATCGGTAAAGCCAAATGGCACGCCGTTGGCGCTGGTGCTCAGGGTGGTGAGCTGGCGCTGGGAGTCCAGCGCGAGCAAGCCCTTGACCCCATCGGCAATGATCAGGCGCCCGTCCGGGTGCAGCGCCAAGCCCAGTGGTCGCCCACCGGTGTTGGCCAGCACTTCCAGGGTGGGGCTGTCGGGCGACGTGCGGACGATGCGCCCGTCATGCAGCCCGCTGATCAGAAAACCCTGGGCATCCAGCAGCAACGCCTCGGGCCCGGCAATGTCCTGGGCACCGATTTTCTGTACGGCCTTGAGGCGTTGGTTGTCGGCATAGGCCCCTTCCTTCGTCGATGGCGCCCTGGGCGGGGCCCAGTTCACCGGTTGCACTTTGGTCGGCATCAGCAGCAGGAAAGCGATCACCGCCAGCAGCAGTACAAACAGCAGGTGACGGATTTTTTTTCGGCGGATACTCATGACGACTCCTGGTGGTCGTTGGGGTTCGGTTCCCAGTGCAGGGTGCCGAACAGGTAATCCATCAGCGGGAGGACGATATTGAAATTGCGCCCCTGCATCAGTTCGCGGTGGTGATGCAGGGCATGCAGTTGGTGCATCTGGCGAATCCACGGCAGGCGCGCCACCCTGTGGTCGGCGGGCAAGTGCTCGCAGGCGTGGAACACTTCGTAGAGCAGGTAGCCGAGGATCATGCACCCGGCGAACAGCCCGGCGACATTGGTGTTCAGGTGCTGGAGCAACCACCAGGCGGGGAGGGTGATGACCACGCTGTGCAGCACGATCAACCACGCCGGGAAGAGAATGACGCGCCAGTCCCGTGGGCTGTCGTAGGTCATGTGGCCTGGGGTGAAGAAGCTGTGGTGATCGCCGGTGTGGCGTGCATAGAACAAGCGCGCCAGGGCGTGCTTGTGATGGCCGAGGTGACGGTGCACCAGGTAGATACAGAGGTTGAAGAACACCAGGGTCAGTGGCACGGTCAGCCACTCGATCGGCGTAATCCGGTGGGTGGAGGACCACGCCAGGGCGATGCAGGACACGCCATAGCCGAGCACAAAGGCAGCGTGCAGCCAGGGCTTGTAATGCGGGCTGACCTCGGCGCGGTAGCGGCGGCGAAACGTCTCGGTGGGGTGGACCATGGCGGGCTGCTCAGTTTTTTTTGTTGGAGACTGAGCTTAGTTGGTACACGGGAATCTGCGAGTTTTGCGCGCTGCACCGCTCAAGCGATTCAGATCAACGGGTCCCAGCGTTGCGACCAGTCACTCTCGGCCTTGACCACTTCACGCAGCAGCCCCAGCGCCTGCTGCAACACCGCCGAATCCCGCGCCCGCGAGTACACCAGGAACGTCGGGAAGCTGAACTCAGGGGCCTTGGGCACGCGCTGCATCACGCCGCTGTCCAGGTAGCTCTGTACCACGCGCGTGCGGAAATACCCGGCGCCGCCATTCTCGAGGATGTACTGCAACGCCAACGGCCCGAGGTTGAAACTCAGCGCAGCGCGGGCCCTGTCGGGCAGGGCGGCGTCGTGCTGCTGGCGAAAACCCGGGCCCCAATCGATGTAGACGTACGGGTCCGGCTTACTCACCAACTGCACCAGGATCAGCTTTTCTTCGAGCACCTGCTCCACCTGCAACCCCGGCCAGTACTGCGGCTGGAACACCAGCGCCGCATCGAGTACGCCGAGTTCCAGTTGCCGCAGCAGGTATTCACCTTCACGCACTTCGGTACGCAGCGCATGCCCGGGAATCTGTTCGCGCAAGGCCCGGGCCCAACCGAGCATCAGCGGGTTGCACAGGCTGACTTCACCGCCGATATGCAGCACATTGCGATAGCCATCCGGCAACGGCAGGTCACGCCGCGCGGCTTCCCAGGTTTGCAGCAACTGATTGGCGTACACCACAAACGCCTCGCCGTCGGCGGTCAGGCGCGCGCCGGCGCGGTTGCGCACGAACAGCGTACTGCCCAGTTGGCTTTCGAGGTTTTTAACGCGTGCGGTGATGGCGGTCTGGGTGACGTGCAGTTTCTCGGCGGCGGCGGCCAGGCTGCCGCAGCGGGAGATTTCGAGGAAGGTGCGTGCCAGTTCGATGTCCATGTCGGCCCCGAGGGTGAATAGGACCGCCATTGTAGAACTGATCGCCCGCCAAGGGGGACTGGAGTGCTGCAAGGGTTGGAAACTGAGGTTTTTTGGATCCGACAGTGCTTTTTGGATTCAACGGCGCGGTTAAGGAAAGTCGCCTATTGACGCGCCTGGCGCAAGGGTAATTTCGCAGGTGATTGGGCTGCCGATCCTCACACCCTCTTGTTGCTTCACTGAATCATTGAAAAGGAGACATTTGATGTCGAACTCAACGTTTACCCTTTCTCCCTTTGCCAGCAATACAGTCACTCAGTTGGATCGTGTCCTTCACCACGATCAACGTGGTGGTGATCGCATAATCAACGGTAAACCGTCATATACCGTCCAGCAGGCGGCCGATGAAATGGTCCGTGACAATGCACGTTGGCACGATACCAATAACGATGGAAAGACGGATGTTGCCTATCAGTTTCTAACCACCGCCGGGAGGCGTTTCAGCTCATTGGGCCTGAGTGGTTTCAGCGAATTCAATCAGGCACAAAAGGCATCGGCACAAATGGCCATGGAGCACTGGTCGGATGTTGCCAACGTCCGTTTCACCCAAGCCAGCCCAGGCATGCAGGAGGAAGGCAGGGTTACCTTCGGGAGCTTCGACGTACAGGTGGACGGCAAGAACGCCTTTGCAACACGCCCTCCTTCTGAGTCATATCAGCGATACCTGAGCGCAAACCCGAAAATTCCAAGGCATGGGGCGGTTTCCGAAATATGGACTGCCGGAACCGATGAGGCCCATACATCACCTAGCCATGCCAACGATGGGCACAGAACCATTGCCCATGAACTGGGTCATGGCCTGGGGTTGTCGCACCCTTTCAGAAGCCTTCCCGCCGGTTCGAGTTATGACACGGCGACCTACGCGGAGGATACCAGCGGCCATAGCATCATGAGCTATTGGAGTGAACACCATACCGGCCAATCCTTTACTAAGAACGGTGTAAACCATTCGCCCTCTACGCCGATGGTGGATGACGTTGCAGCCATGCAAAAACTCTACGGAGTCAATCATGAAACCCGCGCAGGCGATACCACCTATGGCTTCAACTCCAATGCAGGCCGTGCGGCTTATAGCTTGAACTCCGCCGCTGACGCGCCTGTGTTTACCGTATGGGATGGTGGTGGCGTGGACACGCTGGATTTTTCTGGTTTTGACCAGAACCAGGTGATCAACCTCAATGAAGGTGCACCTTCGGATATTGGGGGAATGAAAAAAAACGTATTCATTGCCAGGGGCACGACGATAGAAAATGCCAAGGGTGGCACAGGCAACGACATCTTCATCAGCAACCTCACCCAGAACATATTGACAGGGGGCGGTGGCAATAACACCTACGTGTTCTTGAGTCCGCAGCAATCGACACCGGATAAACCTGATCGAATCACCGACTTCGTGTCGGGGAGGGACAAAATCGATGTGTCCAACCTGAGAGCGACAGGCCCGGAGAGTACCTATGTCGGTGAGCGCTCTGGGGTTGAGGAGCTTTTGTATGGAGGAGACTCAGTCACGCGACATGACATTGCGGAAAAACCCTTGAAGTATGTCGCGCGGTTTACCGGTGAAGGTCGACAGGCCATAGTGGATTACGACGCTCAAGCCCGCCAAGCCACGCTGCAGATTGACTTGGACGGCGACCGTAGCGCCGACTTCCGGCTCAAGATTGATAGTGAACACGCGTTAGAAGGGCCTGATATCAAAGCCTAATCCAGTAGCCACCTGCAGGAGCCGGCAAGCTGCCCCAGCAGGTGGGTTTCAGGTGGGAGTGTGCGGGGCTGGCAAATGCTGGGTCGGGAACGCCTTGGCATACGCCCGGCACACCCTCAACACCTGCTCATCGGCAAACCGCGCGCCCACCACATGCAAGCCCACCGGCAAGCCATTCGCGGCCAGCCCGCACGGCACCGACGCCGCCGGTTGTTGGGTGAGGTTGAAGGGGTAGGTGAACGGCGTCCACTCGGTCCAATCCTGCAGGCCTGAACCGGGCGGGACGTTGTGCCCGGCCTCGAACGCGGTGATCGGCATCATCGGCGAGACCAGCACGTCGTAATGCTCATGGAACGCCGCCATGCGGGCCACCAGCGCCGCCCGTGCTTCCAGGGCCGCGTTGAAGTCCTCCAGGCTCAACTGCTCGCCACGCTGGGCAATGCGCAGCAGCCCAGGGTCCAGCAGTTGTTTTTGCGCGTCGCTCATGGACCCGGCCAGGCGTGCCGCTCCCGCCGCCCACAAGGTGCTGAACACCTCCAGCGGGTCGCTGAAACCTGGGTCGATCTGCTCGACATGGGCGCCCAATTGCACCAGGCCTTCGACCGCCTGGGCGACTACCTTGGCCACCTGCGGGTCGACATCCACGTAGCCAAACGTTGGGCTGTAGGCCACGCGCAGGCCTTTCAAATCCGTCTCCGGCGTGAGCCATGGCGTGGTCCTCGGCGCACCGATCAAGCCGTCCCGCGCATCCGGCTGTGCAACGGCCTGCAACATCAATACGCTGTCTTCCACGGTGCGGGTCATCGGCCCCAGGTGCGAGAGGATGGTCATCGAACTGGCCGGCCACTGCGGCACATAGCCGAACGTCGGCTTGATCCCGAAGGTGCCGGTAAACGCGCAAGGGATGCGGATCGAGCCGCCGGCATCGCTGCCCTGGTGCAGCACGCCCAGGTTCAATGCGGCTGCCGCGCCCGCGCCGCCGGATGAGCCGCCCGCGGTGGTGCGGGTGTCCCACGGGTTGCGCGTGATGCCGTACAGCGGGTTGTCGGTGACGCCTTTCCAGCCGAATTCCGGGGTGGTGGTCTTGCCCAGCAGCACCGCGCCGGCCTTGCGCATAAAGGCCGGGAAGGGCGCGTCGACGTCCCACGGGCCCTCGGCCGATGAGGTGCGCGAGCCCTTGCGGGTGGGCATGCCGATCGTCAGCGTGAGGTCCTTGATCGACGCTGGTACGCCGTCCAGCGCGCCGCAGGGCGCGCCCTTGAACCAGCGTGCTTCCGACGCCCGCGCCGCGTGCAGCGCACCCTCGGGGTCGACATGGCAGTAGGCGTTGACCGCCGGGTTGCAGCGCTCGATGCGCAGCAGCGCATCTTCGGTGACGTCCACCGGCGACAAGGTCTTGTTGCGAAAATGCTCCAGCAGTTGCACCGCCGTCAGTTGGCCCATCTCACTCATGCCCTGTCTCCCTGTGCCGCGTTGACCATGGCGCGTAGCAATACCGCGCAACCGGCCGCCAGGTCATCCGGCGCGGCGTTTTCGATTTCGTTATGGCTGATGCCACCTTCGCACGGCACAAAGATCATCCCCGCCGGGCCCAGCTCGGCGACGAAAATCGCGTCATGCCCGGCGCCGCTGACGATGTCCATATGGCTCAGGCCCAAGGCAGCCGCCGCATCGCGCACGGCGTTGACGCAGGCCGGGTGGAAGTCCAGCGGCGGGAAGTCGGCGGTGGGTGTCAGCTCGACACTCAGGCCGTGGCGCAGGGCAGTGGCGTCGATCACGCCGCGCACTTCATCGACCATGGCTTGCAGCTTGTCGGCATGCAGGTGGCGCAGGTCGATGGTCATGTGTACCTGGCCGGGAATCACATTGCGCGAGCCCGGGTGCAGGCTCAGGCAGCCGACGGTGCCGCAGGCGTGAGGTTGTTGCTGATGAGCGATACGGTTGACCGCGCTGACCACCTCGGCGGCGCCGACCAGGGCGTCCTTGCGCAGGTGCATGGGCGTCGGGCCGGCGTGGGCTTCGACGCCGGTGAGGGTCAGGTCGAACCACTTCTGGCCGAGGCAACCCATCACCACGCCAATAGTGGTGGCCTGGTCTTCCAGCACCGGGCCTTGCTCGATATGCGCTTCGAAATACGCACCGACCGGATGGCCCAGCACCGCGCGGGAACCGGCATAGCCGATGCGCTGCAATTCGGCGCCCACCGACAAGCCTTGCTCGTCCTGCTTGTCGAGGGTGTCCTGCAAGTCGAACTTACCGGCAAATACCCCGGAGCCCATCATGCACGGCGGGAAGCGCGAGCCTTCTTCGTTGGTCCACACCACCACTTCGAGCGGCGCTTCGGTTTCGATCTTCAAGTCATTGAGGGTGCGGATCACTTCCAGCCCGGCCATCACCCCGTAGCAACCATCGAACTTGCCACCGGTGGGCTGGGTGTCGATATGGCTGCCGGTCATCACCGGGGGCAGGGCCGGATTGCGCCCAGGGCGGCGCGCGAAAATATTGCCGATGGCGTCGACACTCACGCTGCACCCGGCGGCTTCGCACCACTGTACAAACAGGTCACGGGCCTGGCGGTCCAGGTCGGTGAGGGCCAGGCGGCACACGCCGCCTTTGACCGTGGCGCCGAGTTGGGCCAGGTCCATCAGCGATTGCCACAGGCGGTCGCGGTTGATCAGCGGGGCGTTGCCCTGGAGCGGTTGCGCAAAACTATTCATCTGCAATCTCCCGTCAGGCGCTCAGCGCCAGGTAGCGGTTCTTGATCGTCGGGTCGGCGCGGAAGGCGGCGGCGCTGCCCTCGTAGACCACGCGGCCCTGTTCGAGGACGTAATGGCGGTCGGCGAGCTTGTCGCAGACCATCAGGTTTTGTTCCACCAGCAGCACCGGCAGGCCGTCGTCCTTGATCTTGCGCAGGATCTTCACCAGTTCGTCGACGATCACCGGGGCCAGGCCTTCGGTGGGTTCGTCGAGGATCAGCAGCTTCGGATCGTTGAGCAGGGCGCGGGCGATGGCGAGCATCTGTTGCTCGCCGCCGGAGAGCGCATGGCCGGCGTTCCTGCGCCGCTCCTTGAGGCGCGGGAACATGCCGTACACGTCTTCGAGCTGCCAGCGGCTGGTCTTGCGGACGGCGATGCGCAGGTTTTCCTCGACGGTCAGCAGGCGGAAGATCCCGCGATTTTCCGGCACCAGTGCCAGTCCCTGGCGTGCGATTTCAAAGATTTTCTGCCCCACCAGCGCCTGGCCGTTGAAGTGGATCTGGCCCTGGCGCGGGCAGATGATGCCGAGGATGCTGCGCAGGGTGGTGGTCTTGCCGGCACCGTTGCGCCCGAGTAGCGTCACCAGTTCGCCGGGGTTGACGCTCAGCGACACGCCTTCGAGCACGTGGCTCTTGTCATAGTAGGAATGAATATTCTCGACGATCAGCATCAGGCGGCCTCCCCAAGATAAGCACTGCGCACACGTTCATCGGCGCGCACGAACTCCGGCGTGCCTTCCACCAGGATCTGCCCGTGGCTCATCACCGTGATGCGTTGGCTGATGGACATGACGATGCTCATGTTGTGTTCGATCAACAGCACCGTATGGTCGCGGCCAAGGTCGCTGATCAACTGGGTCATGATCGGGATGTCATCGATGCCCATGCCCGAGGTGGGCTCGTCGAGCATCAGCAGTTTGGGCTTGGAGCAGATCGACATGCCCACCTCCAGCACCCGTTGCTGGCCGTGGGACAACTCGCCGGCCAGGGTCTCGGCGCGGGCGCTGAGTTGCAGGCGCTCAAGCACCTGGTCGGCCATTTCCAGGTGCTCGCGTTTGCTGTCCACGCGGCGCCAGAAATTCAGCGCGCGCGCACCGTCGCGGCCTTGGGCGGCCAGGCGCAGGTTCTCGCGCACGCTGAGGTTCTGGAACAGGCTGGTGAGCTGGAACGAGCGCGCCATGCCGAGGCCGACGCGTGCGTGGGCGGGCTTGCGCATCAGGTTCCTGCCGTCGAAATGAATCGCGCCGGCCGTGGCCTGGCGCTCGCCGGTCAGGCAGTGGAACAGGCTGGTCTTGCCCGCACCGTTGGGGCCGATGATGGTATGGATGGTGCCGGCTTCGACCTTGAGGTTGACGCCGTTCACCGCACGGAACGCGCCATAGGCCAGTTCCAGGTCTTTGGTTTCCAGCAGGATGCTCATAGCCCTTCCTCCTTGGCGACGACGGCTGCCTTGCGACTGCCACGCACGCGCTCGAACAACGCGGCCAGGCCGCCCCACAAACCGCCGCGCATGAAGATCACCACCAGGATCAGGATCACCCCCAGCAGCATCAGCCAGCGCGGCCACAGGTCGGAGAGAAAATCTCCCAGCAGCACGATGGAGCCGGCGCCCAGCAACGAGCCGAACAGCGAGCCGGTGCCGCCGACAATGGTCATGATCAGGATGTTCTCGGACATCGCCAGGTCGATATTCGACAGCGGCACAAAGTGCAGCAGCATGGCGTACAACGCCCCGGCAACCCCGGTGACCGCGCCGGACAGCACGAACACCAGGATCTTGAAGTGCCGCGTGTCGTAGCCGATGGCCGAGGCGCGGGTTTCGTTTTCGCGGATCGCCATCAGCGTGCTGCCGAACGGCGAGGCGATCACCCGGCGCGCGCCGATGAAGATCAACAGGAACAGCACCGCGACAAAGCCATAGAACGCACGGGCGTCGGCCAGGGACAGCAGCACGGTGTCACCGAGGCGAATCTCCGGGCGCGGCACGCTGAGCAGGCCGTTGTCGCCGCCGGTCCAGTCGCTCAAGGTGTAGGCGACGAAGTAGGCCATCTGGCTGAACGCCAACGTGAGCATCACGAAGTAGATGCCGGTGCGGCGGATCGCCAGGGCCCCCACCAGCAAGGCCAGGAAGCCACCGGCGATGGCGGCACCGAGCAATGCGGTGAACAACCCCAATTGCAGATGGATCATCAGCAGCGCCGCGCAGTAGGCGCCGGCACCAAAGAAGATGCCTTGGCCAAACGACAGCAGCCCGGTGTAGCCCAGCAACAGGTTGCAGGCCAGGGCGGCCATGGCAAAGATCAGGATCTCGGTGGCCAGGGTCGCCGAGGGCAATAGCAAGGGCAGGCCGATCAGCACCGCCACGACCCACAACAACATGGCGCGCGATTGCGTTTTGGCAAACGGCAGGGGATTTTTCTCGCTCATGTCAGGCTCTCCCAAACAGGCCGTAAGGACGCACCAGAATCACCGCGGCCATGGCGCCGTAGATCATCAGGCTCGCGCCTTGGGGCCAGAGTGTGGTCATCAGGCTTTGCACCACGCCCACCAGCAAACCGCCGACCAGTGCACCGCTGAACGAGCCCATGCCGCCGATCACCACCACCACGAAGGCGATGCCAAGAATTTCCGGGCCAACGAACGGCTGGGCGCCGCGCAACGGCGCGAACAGCACACCCGCCATGCCGGCCAGGCCAACGCCGAGGGCGAAGGTCATGGAGAACAGGCGGAAGATATTCGTGCCGAGCAGCGACACGGTCTCGGTGCTTTCACTGCCGGCGCGCACCAGGGCGCCGAAACGCGTGCGTTCCAGCAGCAGCCACAGACCCAGGCCGACCAACCCGGAAAACACAATCAGGAACAGGCGGTAGTAGGGGTAGACGAAATCACCCACCACCAGCACGCCGCGCAGCAGTTCCGGCACGGCGACGCTTTTGCCCACCGGGCCCCAGATCATCACGCTGGCTTCCTGGATGATCAGCGCGATGCCCAGCGTGACCAGGATCTGGAACATGTGTGGCAAGTGATAGATCCGTTGGATCAACACGCGCTCGATCACCCAGGCCAGCGCGGCCACCACCAGCGGCGCGATCAACAGCGCCAGCCAGAAGTTGCCGGTGAGGCTCACGGCGGTGTAGCAGATGTAGGCGCCCAGCAGGAAGAACGCACCGTGGGCGAAATTGACGAAGTTGAGCAGGCCGAAAATAATCGTCAGCCCGACCGCGATCAGGAAGTAGATCATCCCCAATCCAAGGCCGTTGAGTATCTGGAACAGGTAAAGATTAAGCATGCAGAAACCCTCGAACAGGTGGCCGCGCGGGCGGCCCTGCCGTGTACAACCGGTGATGTTTTAGCGGATCAGGCGAGTGTGCAGCCCGTGGCTTCCACCGGCGGGAATGACTGGCCGGCACTGAGCACCTTGGCCAGGTCATCCTTGTCGGCCATGTCGGCGGCGGCCTTGCCGATCAGCAGGTAGTAGTCCTTGATCACCTGGTGGTCGCCGGCACGGATCGACTCCTTGCCGGTGGGGCCTTCGAAACTCAGACCCTGCATGGCCTTGGCCACGGTCGGCCCGTCGAAGCTGCCGGTGGCGATGATGGTGTCGAGCATGACCTTGGTGCTGATGTAGTCGGCGGCCAGCGGGTAGGTGGGGTTGATGCCGTACTTGGCCTGGGTCAGCTTGACCAGCTCGCGGTTGAGCGGGGTGTCGACCTGATGCCAGTACTGCGCGCCGAGGTACACGCCTTCGAGGATGTCGCTGCCCAGTTCCTGGAACTGGTCGAGTCCGGCGGACCACACCAGCAGCACTTTCATGCGTTCCTTGATGCCGAAGTTCACCGCCTGGCGCAGGGTGTTGGACGACTGGCTGCCAAAGTTGAGCAACACCAGCACGTCGGGCCTGGTGGAAATGGCATTGGTCAGGTAGCCGGAGAACTCCTGTTCCTGCAGCGAGTGGTAGCTGTTGCCGACGTGTTCCAGGCCGTGTTCCTTGAGCACGTTTTTGGCGCCTTCGAGCAGCGCTTCGCCGAACACATATTGTGGCGTGATGGTGTACCAGCGCTTGGCGTCCGGCAGCAGTTTGATCAGCGGCACCATGGTCTCGCGGATGGCGCCGTAGGTGGGCACCGACCAGCGGAACGTGGCGTGGTTGCAGTCTTTGCCGGTGACTTCATCGGCACCGACCGGGGTCATGAATACACCGCCGACCTTGTCGACTTCCTTGGCCACCGCCAATGCCGATGACGACAGCGTGCAGCCCTGGAAGAACCGCGCTCCGTCCTGCTGGATCGCCTCCTGCACCTTGCGCACAGCCTTGCCGGCGTTGCCCTCGGTGTCGATGACCTTGTAGTTCAACGGGCGGCCCAGTAGCTCGGTATGTTGGGCCACCGCCAGGCGCGAACCCATGTCGGCAAACTTGCCATAGCTGGCAAAGGCGCCGGACATGGACTTGAGGCCGTAAAAGGTAAAGGGCTCGGCGGCGAATGCGGACCGTACGCTCAGCGGGAGGCTGAGGGCGGCGGCTGCGGTAAGACTGGCTTTCAATAACGTACGACGCTGCATGGGGTGACTCCCTGGTTTAGTTATTGGCAGGAGTAGCAAGGGCGATACGGTGGAGCAGGGCCTGTGGGCAGGCCTGTTATTGGGATAACGCAGTGAATGCAGTCAACTGTGGGAGGGGTGTTTTCAGTGGTTGTGGTCGAACTCCAGTAGAAAGTGCGGGCTGACCTGGCCTTCCAGCGCGGTCATATGGTGTTCGGCGTCGCACATATGTTCATGCATCAGGCTGCGTACCGCGCCTTCATCCCCGGCGCGAAAGGCGTTCAGTAGTTGTTTGTGATAGTCGAGGTTGGCCGCGTCGAACTGCTTGCGCTTGGGCTTGTAGGCTTTTTTCAGCACCACCAGGTCGCGCAGCAGGTCATTGAGAAACTGCGCCATAAAGCTCAGCAACGGGTTGGGGCAGGCCTTGGCCAGCAGGTTGTGGAACTCCAGTTCCGCCAGGCGCTGTTCGCGCTGGCCGGCTTCGCTGTCTTCGGGGGCGCTGCAGAAATCCACGTTGTCCTGCAATGCCCGGTAGTCGTCTTCACTCAGGCGCCCGAGCACCGACACCGCCAGTTCCACTTCGATGACCTTGCGCAACTGGTACACCTGCTCCCCATCCAAGTGCTGGAAGTGCAGGTAGTTGCGCAGCGCGCGGCTGGCGGGTTCAGTGCCGGCCTGGTTCAGGTAGGCGCCGCCGCTGGGGCCGGTGCGCGTACTCACCAGCCCCTCGACCTCCAGGGCCTTGAGCGCTTCACGGGCCGAGCCCTTGGAGCACTGGAAGCTTTCCATCAGCTCACGCTCGGTGGGCAGGCGGTCGCCGGGCTTCAAGGCGTCGGTGACGATGGAGCGCTTGACCGACTCAACAATCACATCGGACAGCTTCTGGCGTTTGCGGCGTAGCGGGCGAGTCAGCATGGATTCGATTTATCGTATTAATGCGGATAAATAGCACTTAATAACGATTGAGGGAGAGCGTCAACGCAGGGTGTCGTTTTCGGCAGCAACAGGTCGTAAACGACGCGTTACTGCGTGCCATCCGCGTCCAGGCAGCGTGTCGACGGTGGTGGCTTTTTGCCGAAGGCCAGGAAGTCGCCCACCCAGCGGTTGATACAACCACCGGCGTCCGGTTTGGCGGGTTCCTTGAGGCGCAACTGTTCGACCTTAAGTGTGCCGGCCATGTCGTGTTCGGCGTTGACCAACACCATGCGTGCGACGCGATCTGGAAACCGCGCGGCATAGCGGCTGCCCAGGCGCGTGGCGCTGGTGTCACCCAGGTAATGCAGCTGTGCGTCGCCCAGTTGGGCGCGTACATACTCCATGTCCCGTACGGCCTGTTCGACGTCATGCTCCTGAGTGAGGTCGCGGGGGCCGAGTTCGATAACGTCGTAGCGGTTGAGCAGCGTGCGATAGGCTTGCGTGGAATAGCGGTGCCAGCGGCTGGCGAGGTGAATGGCGAAGGTACTTACGTGGTCTTTTGGTGGCGTGTCGCCGGCCTGGGCGAATACCAGGCCCTCGCGGTTCAGCGGATCGCGGGCGCCGACACGGGTCAGGTAGAGGCGCTGTTTGCCCTGCCGGGGGACGGCGTAGTTGAGGGGGACGGTGACGATGCCGCACTGGGTACGCGACAGCACCTCGGGGTCCAGCCGTTCGACGCTGGGGAGGGGGCAGTCGAGCAGCCAATCGATGGCAGTGGGTTTGATCAGTGGCTCTGCCTGGCCAAGGTTTGCCATCAACCAGAGACAGCCACACGCGAGGTGTTTTGTAACATTCATCAAGAGATCCCGGGCAGCCGTGTAATGGCGGCTTTTTTACCAAGGATCCTTAGGCGAAGAATGTAGGGGTGGTAGACGACTGGTGTACGAAACTGGAGTTTCGTTTATCAGATGCTGGTTTTCCAACCGCCGCCCAATGCCTTGTACAGCGCGATGCTGGCCTGCAGGCGTGACAGTCGCAATTGCACGTTCAAGTCCTGGGCGGCATACAGGGTGCGCTGGGTTTCCAGTACCGTCAGCAAGTCTTCGGCACCCGCCTGGTAGCGGCTTTCGGCGATCTGGAAGGCTGTCCGGGCCTGTTGCAGTTCTTCCGTTTGCCATTGGCGCTGCTGGTCCAGGCGCGTGATGCTGCTGAGGGCTTTTTCCACATCGGCAAACCCGTTGATGATCGCGCCTCGGTAGGTGTACAGCAGCTCATCCTGGCGCGCGCGGGCCTTGTCCCGTTCGGCGCTTAAACGGCCGTTGTTGAAGATCGGCCCGACCAGGCCGGCGGTCAGCGTGTAGTAGGGGCTGCGCAGGACGTCCAGGGCCTTGTAGGCGTCGGAGCCGAGTGTGGCGCCGAGGGTCAGGGCTGGCAGCATGGCGGCGCGGGCCACGGTGACATCCGCTTGCGCTGCCGCCAGTTGGGCCTCGGCCTTGGCGATGTCCGGCCGGCGACTGAGCAACTGGCTGGGCATGCCGGCGCCGATGGTGGGCCAGGCCAGGTCCTGGAAGGGTTCGGTGCCCAGGTCCAGGGCTTGGACCGGCTGGCCGAGGAGGGCGGCGAGGGTGATTTGGGATTCTTCGACCAGTTGTTGAATCAACGGCAGTTGGCGTTGCTGGCTGGCCACCAGGCTTTTCTGCTGGGCCAGTTCGAGGGCCGTGGCGGAGCCCGCGTCGTAGCGGGTTTGCACTAGGTCAAGCACGTTACGTGCGTTGGCCAGGTTCAACTCGGCGATCTGTTGGCGCTGGCGCGCGGCCAGGGTTTGCGCGTAGCGGTCGGCCACGTTGCTGAGCAGGGTCAGTTCCACGGTGGCCTGGTCGAACTCGCTGGCACGCAGGCTGTGCAGGGCGCTGTCACGGGCAGCGGCGCGGCCTCCCCAGAAGTCCACCTCATAGCTGGCGGTAAGGTTGGCACCGAAATTGTCCACGGCGTCATCGCTTTGCGAGGCGTCCAGCTCCGGCCCGCCGGGGCCGTGCAGCAGTTTCTGGTGACTGGTGGCGAGGTTGAACTTCACCTCGGGCAACAGCGGTGCCCCGGCGATCACCGCACTGGCCTGGGCCTGGCGCACGCGGGCCATGGCGGCGGCGACGTCGACACTGTCATGGCGGGCCTGCTCGACCAGGCGGTTCAACTGCGGGCTGCCGAACTGCGTCCACCAGCGCTGGTTGGTGGCCTGGGCCGCGTCGCGCTCGGCGAACTGCCAGGCGGCTGGCGCTGCAATGCCGCTGTCCACGGCGGGCGGTTCACCGGCGCAGGCAGTGAGCAGCAGGCACAGGCTAAATGCAGACAGGTGCGAGGGGATGGATCGTTTATTCACTGGTCAACGCCTTAACCGGATCGAGCCGGGCAGCTTTACGGGCCGGCATGAAGCCGAATACGACGCCGGTGACCAGTGCGCAACCAAACGCGCCAAGCACCGCCACCAGGGAAAACTGCACCGCCACTTGGGCCAGCACCAGCATGCCGCCAACCAGCAGGGCCAGGGCGATACCGCACAGGCCGCCGACCACCGAAAGCATCACCGCCTCGGTCAGGAACTGGCGCAGGATGTCGCGCTGGCGCGCGCCGGTGGCCATGCGGATGCCGATCTCGCGCGTCCGTTCACGCACGGTCATCAGCATGATGTTCATCACGCCGATACCGCCTACCAGCAGGGAAATCGCAGCAATCGAGCCGAGCATCAGCGACAGGGTGTTCTGGGTGTGCGCCTCGGCCTGGATCATCGCCGCGTTGTTGGTCAGCTCGTAGTCGCGCTTGCCGTTGTGCAGCTTTTGCATCAACTGATCGATGGCCACCTCGGCCTCGCGGACCTTGCGCGCATCGGCGGCGGCAATCACCACGTATTCGGGGTTGTAGCTGCCGAACAGCCGCACGCTGGCGGCGGTGTAGGGGATGGCGATACGGTCATCGCTGTCCTTGTTACCGGAGCTGGCGCCTTTTTCCGCCAGCACGCCGATCACTTGGAACGGTACGTTTTCAATCAGGATGTACTGGCCGATGGGGTCGACTTCACCCTTGAACAGCTTTTCACGCACGCGATGACCGATCACGGCCACGGTGGCGGCCGCACGCTCGTCGGCCGCCGTGAAGTAACTGCCCTCGACCACCGGCCAATTGAAAATATCCGGGAAGTTGGTGTCATTGCCGCCCACATAGGCCATGTAGTCGACGTTGCCGAAGCGCACCCCGGCTTCGCTGCCGTTGACCGGCATGATGCGTTGGACCTGGGGTAATGCCGCGAGTGCGTGGACGTCATCGATGGTGACGATACCCGGCGGCGTGCGCGGGTTGGGCGACGATCCGCTGAGGTAGATAATGTTGGAGCCGAACGCCCCCATCTGCGCCATGACCTGGCGCTTGCTGCCCTCACCGACGGCCAGCATCACCACCACCGAGGCCACGCCGATGATGATCCCCAGCAGGGTCAGTGCGGTGCGGAACCGATTGATCCACATCACCCGCCAGGCGGCTTGCACCGCGTCGAGCAATTCGGCTTTCCACGCGCCATTGTGTTCGGCGCCGTCGGCCAGGCGCTGGCGCAGGTCCACGGCTTGCAACGCGCCGCGGGTGGCCGGTGACGGGGCTGCGCCGTCATCGGCCGAGTCACTGATGATCAGGCCATCGCGAATTTCAATCATGCGGTTGGCGCGCGCCGCCACTTCACGGTCGTGGGTGATCAGGATCACCACGTGGCCCTGGCTGGCCAGTTCGTCCAGCAGGGTCATCACCTCGGCGCCGCTGTGGCTGTCGAGGGCGCCGGTGGGTTCATCGGCGAGGATGATGTGGCCGCCGTTCATCAGCGCCCGAGCGATAGAGACGCGCTGTTGCTGCCCGCCGGACAGCTGGTGCGGCCGGTTGCCGGTGCGCTCGGCCAGGCCCAGGCGGGTGAGCAGCGCATGGGCGCGGGCATGGCGCTCGGCGGCGCTGATACCGGCGTAGATCGCCGGCATCTCGACGTTCTCCTGGGCCGAGCCCGAGGGGATCAAGTGGTAGCCCTGGAACACAAAGCCAAAGGCCTCGCGGCGCAGCCAGGCGAGTTCGTCGCTGTCCAGGTGGGCGACGTTTTCCCCGGCGAACAGGTACTCGCCTGTGCTTGGGCGGTCGAGGCAACCGAGGATATTCATCAGCGTGGACTTGCCGGAACCGGAAGCCCCGACGATGGCGACGAATTCCCCGGCATGGATCGACAGGTCGATGCCGCGCAACACATCGACCTGCGGGCTGTCGCCGCCGCCGTAGGATTTGCGGATGTTCTTGAGTTCGATCAGCGGCGTGGTCACCTCAACCCCCGTTGCCGTCGGCCGGGCCGATCAGCAGGTGATCGCCTTCGTGCAGGCCGTCGAGTACTTCGACCCGCAGGCGATCGCTGATGCCCAGGCGCACTTCACGTTCTTCGATGCGGCCGTTGGTGGCGACCACGCGGGCGATCTGCTTGTCGGCACTCGAGGTGCCCAGCAGCGCGGCGACCGGCGCGGTGAGGACGTCCTTGGCCTGGCTGGCGACGAAAAACACCTGGGTGGTCATTTCGGCCATCAAGGCGTTGTCGCCGTTGTCCACATCCAACAGCACGGTGTACAGCACCACGCGGCCGGTACCGCTTTTGCCGGAGCTGTTGGGGCTGCCGCTGCCTTGGGTTTCATTCAGTGGCTTGGGTGGGATCGGCAGGATCTGGCGCACGGTGCTGGTCCAGCGCCGGTTGCCGCCGCTGAGGGTGGTGAAATAGGCGGTCATGCCGGGTTTGACGTGGCCGATGTCGGCTTCCGAGACTTCGGCCCACACGGTCATCGGCGACAATTTGGCGATGCGCAGGATCAGCGGCGTCTGCTGCTGGGCATTGAGGGTCTGGCCGACCCGCGCGTCTACCGCGACTACGGTGCCGGTCATCGGTGCGTAGATGCGCGTGTAGCCCAGTTCCGCTTCATCGCTGCGCAGGCTGGCCTGGGCCTGAAGAATCTGGGCCTGGAACATGTCCATCCGGGCCTGGGTGGCGCTCAGTTCGGCCTTGGCGGTTTGCACGTCTTCCTCGCGCGTGGCGTTGCCTGCGGCCAGGCGCTGCTGGCGTTGGTACTTCTGGCGCGCCAGTGCGTGCTGGGCCTTTTGCTCCTGCAACTGCGCCTTGAGGTTTTCGATGGCATAGCGGCTGGCGTCGAGCTTGGCTTTTTGCGTGGAAGGGTCGATCTCCACCAGCAATTGGCCTTCCTGCACCTGATCGCCGGCTTCAACGTGGATCTTGCGGATCTGCCCGGACGCCTGGGCGCCCACGTCGACATAACGGCGCGGTTGCAGGGTGCCCAGGGCCGTGACGCTGTTTTCGATATTGCCGCGGGTGACGGTAACGGTGGTCAGGGTCTCACGCCCCGGCGGCAACACCTGCCAGGCGGCGACGGCGATGATGGGAATCAGGCACGCGATAGCTAGCAAGGCGCGTCGGGCAGGGCGAGGGCGTTTCATGCTTAGGTTCCAGCCAGGAAAGTTCGGAGCGCAGTTGCGCAGAGCTGACAGTTAAACGAGAGAATTGGCCGAGGATTTAGGCCCTTAAATAAGCGGTTACAGGTCTTGTGCGAAAAAAAATCGGCCTGTGGATGCAAGTCTTGTTTAAAAGTAGATGAGAATTACTATAAATTGCACCTACCCAAACTGCCATTACTGAATACGCTGTCTTTTTTGCACCCAAGGACCTAATGCCGCGGCCTGGAGGCCAGGAGTCATGTTGGAAAACTACTATCGCGAGCTGGTGTGCTTCCTCAACGCCAAGCTGGGCAACCGTCAGGTGGCCGAGGATGTGGTGCATGACGCTTACGTCCGGGTGCTGGAACGATCCAGCGGTACCCCCATCGAACAGCCGCGCGCCTTTTTGTATCGCACCGCGCTGAACCTGGTGATCGACGGCCACCGACGTAACGCCTTGCGCCAGGTCGAACCCCTGGATGTACTCGACAGCGAGGAGCGCTTCGCCGCCTGTTCGCCCCATGCCACCCATGCCTACGCCCAACGCCTGGCCATGCTCGAACGCGCCCTGGCCGAGCTGCCGGCGGCCTGTCGCGACAGCTTCCTGCTGCGCAAGCTTGAGGGCCTGAGCCACCTGCAAATCGCCGAGCGCCTGGGTATTTCCCGCACCCTGGTGGAAAAACACATCGTTAACGCCATGAAGCATTGCCGGGTGCGGATGCGCGAGTGGGACGCGCACTGATCGCTGATCAGTTAAATTTTAATTCACTGTCCTCGTTTCCTATCAACACATGACCTGTTGTGCAGGTCTCGAAGGTATTCCCGCCCCACCGCCAAGGGGCTTATCCAGAGGACACTGGAATGACACAGGCAATTGCTTCGCCCGCGGTTCACGACCTGATCGGTATCGGTTTTGGCCCTTCGAACCTGGCGCTGGCCATCGCCCTGCAGGAGCGCGAAAAGGCGCAGGGCAAACTGGACGTACTGTTTCTCGACAAACAGGCCGATTACCGCTGGCACGGCAATACCCTGGTGACCCAGAGCGAGCTGCAGATTTCGTTCCTCAAGGACCTGGTGACCCTGCGCAACCCCACCAGCCCGTACTCCTTCGTCAATTACCTGAAAGCCCACGACCGCCTGGTGGACTTCATCAACCTGGGCACCTTTTACCCGTGCCGCATGGAGTACAACGACTACCTGCGCTGGGTCGCCGGGCAGTTCCAGGCCCAGGCCCGCTACGGCGAGGAAGTGCTGGCCATCGAGCCGATCCTGCACCAGCAGCAGGTGGAGGCGCTGCGCGTGATCTCCCGCGATGCGGTGGGCGAGCAGCATGTGCGCACTACTCGTTCGGTGGTGGTCAGCGCCGGCGGCACGCCGCGCATTCCCGAAACATTCAAGGCCCTCAAGGGCGACAGCCGGGTGTTCCACCATTCCCAGTATCTGGAGCGCATGGCCACCCAGCCTTGCGTGGACGGCAAGGCGATGCGCATCGCAATCATCGGTGGTGGCCAGAGCGCGGCCGAAGCCTTTATCGACCTGAATGACAGCTTCCCGTCGGTGCAGGTCGACATGATCCTGCGCGGTTCGGCGCTCAAGCCGGCCGATGACAGCCCGTTCGTCAACGAAGTGTTCTCGCCGGCCTTCACCGACCTGGTGTTCCAGCAAGTCGGTGCCGAGCGCGAGCGCCTGGTCGCCGAGTACCAGAACACCAACTATTCGGTGGTCGACCTCGACCTGATCGAGCGCATCTACGGGATTTTCTACCGCCAGAAAGTCTCCGGCATCGCCCGCCAGGCCTTCCGCACCATGACCGTGGTCGAGAAGGCCACCCCCGGCCCCCTGGGCATCGAACTGGCCCTGCGCAACAACGCCAATGGCGAAACCAGCGTCAACCATTACGACGCGGTGATCCTTGCCACCGGCTACGAGCGCGAGACGCATCGCGCACTGCTGGCGCCGCTGGAGGAATATCTGGGCGATTTTGAAGTCGCGCGCGACTACCGCATCGTCACCGATGAGCGCTGCAACGCCGGCATCTACATCCAGGGCTTCAGCCAGGCCAGCCATGGCTTGAGCGATACGTTGCTGTCGGTGCTACCGATTCGTGCGGATGAGATTGCGGCGTCGCTGTTCGAAAACGACCGTAGCCGTGGCAAGGGCCGTTCGGTGCAGGATCTGCTCCTCGCCACCGCCAGTTGACGAAAGCTGCAAGCTGCAAGCTACAAGCTGCAGGCTCCAAGCTTGTAGCTTGTAGCTTGTAGCTTGTAGCTTGTAGCTTGTAGCTTGTAGCTT
>JAEAMG010000465.1_pt1 | contig 46136 bp, 35 predicted proteins | sample 8958741 | NCBI WGS metagenome assembly JAEAMG01 (sample SAMN16933256, study PRJNA681125) | bioreactor sludge metagenome | isolation source: anaerobic bioreactor treating anionic surfactant - SDBS | place: India: Bengaluru | collected 2019-02-28 | reverse complement strand
ATCAAGATCAAGATCAAAAGCAAGATCAAGGGCGGCTCGCTTCGCATCGTGGTTAGCGGTGGCAGCTACAACGGCGTGTCGATACCTATGCTCGTCGGGGGTAAGCCCCCTCCCACATTGTGATTTGCGTAGGGCTCAGGGTTTGGCCATCACTGCGGTAAAAAGCGGCGACTCCAGAAACTGCTCTAACCACACATGCAAGCGCCGATACGGCGTCGTAGCAAACCACTCGCGATTCACATGGGCAAACTGGCGCACAAACGGCGCCAGTGCCATATCGGCCAGGCTCAAGTGGTCGGCCAGCAAGTAGCCATTCTCTGCCAGCAAACCTTCCAGCTTCTGCAAGAACACTTCGCCTTGCGTCCGATAATGTTCCATCGGCTGCTCGGGGTAGCGTTCGGCGTACTTGTATCGATTCAAATGATGTTTGAAGGTTGAATCGTTCTCGGCGATCAGTGCCAGCACCGACGGATCGCCCTGCAACAACCAGTCATCCGGGTCGTGCCGGGCCAAGGCCCATTGCATGATCGCCAGGCTCTCATCGATGACCTCGCCCGCCACACTCAATACCGGCACCGTCCCCTTGGGCGACAGCGCCAGCATCTCGGCCGGCTTGGCCTTGAGGCTCACCTCGACGATGCGCACCGCGACCCCCGAGTAGCGCAGCGCCAGGCGTGCGCGCATTGCATAGGGGCAGCGCCTGAACGAATACAGCAGCGCCTCGCTCACTTCACCTCCAGGGTGCTCAGGCCATTGCCCTGGCGCTTGACCTGGATCTGCACCGGGATGCGTTCGTGCATTTCCTGCACGTGGGAGATCACCGCCACTTTGCGCCCCTGGGCCTGCAACCCGTCGAGGGCGTCCATTGCCAATTGCAGGGACTCGGGGTCGAGGCTGCCGAAACCTTCGTCGATAAACAGCGATTCGATCTTCAGCGTGCTCGACGCCATCGACGCCAGGCCCAAGGCCAGCGCCAACGACACCAGGAACGTCTCGCCGCCGGACAACGAGTGCACCGAGCGCAGTTCATCGCCCATTTCCGTGTCCATCACCAACAGCCCCAACATGCTGCCGCCACGCTTGAGGCGGTAGCGGCGGACCAGTTGGCGCAACTGCACGTTGGCGTGGTGCACCAGCAGGTCGAGGTTGTAGGCCTGGGCGATCTTGCGGAAAGTATCGCCAGTGGCCGAGCCGATCAGCGCGTTCAGGCGCGCCCAGCGTTGCCACTCTTCATAGGCCTTGGCGATCTGCTCGGCCAGCGCACTGTTGGCGTCCTGGCGACGCTGGTCCTCGGACTGGCGCGCGCGCAGTTCGGCGCATTGCTTCTCGCCTTCGGCCAATTGTTGATTGAGCGCGGCCAGGGCGTCATCGAGTTGTTCGGCGTCCAGGTTGCCGTTGTGCAGGGCCAGGTGGTCGGCGAGGCGTTGTTCGCGCTCTTGCAGTAACACCTTGGCTTGCTCGACGGCTTTTTCGCTGCTGTGCAGATGCTGGCGCAGCGCGGTGATCTGCGCGTCATCGAAAGCCAGCAGACGCGCCAGGCCCTCGTCATCCAACTCGGGGTGCAGGGCGCGCCATTCGTGGGTGCGGGCATCGAGGGTGTGCTGTTCGGCTTCGAAGGATTGCTGGCGCTCCTGCTGGGCCTTGAGGTCGGCGGCCAATTGGATCAGTTGGTTGCGGATGTCCTGCAACTGCTGGTTGGCGCCTGCCTCGCTCTGGCGTGACTGCACCAGGGCCTGTTCCAGCTGCTGCTGCCAGTGTTCGGCGCTGGCGTGCTCGCCCAACAGCGCGGTGAGTGTCGCCTGGGCGGCCTGCTGCTGGGCGCTCAACTCGGTGACCTGCTGATGCAACACGTCGAGCTGCTGTTGGCGATGCTGCTGGTGCGTGTGTTCTTTCTCGATGGCCTGCTGGCGTTCCTGCTGCTCGGCCAGCTCATCATGCTGATGGCCAAGCTGCTCAAGGCGCTGGCTGACCTGCTGGTCCAATTGCATAAAGGTCGCGGCGGGTTCGCTGCGCAAGCCTTCCAGGGTCTCGGCGGGCAGCAGGCTGGCGAAGGCGTTGAGTTCTTCGTCGAGACGTTCGCGGTCGTTGGACAGCTCGCGCTGCTGGTCCACCAGCAATTGGCGCGCCTGCTGGCTCGCGTCCTGGGCGGCTTGCAGCTGTTGCTGCAAGCGCCCGGCGTTTTGTTGCAGGTTGAGCAGGGCGCCCTGGCGTTGTTCGTCCTGGCTGATGCTTTGGGTCAGTTGGTTGAGTTGCTGGGCCAACCAATGGCTGCGTTTGGTTGCGTCCTGATTGAACAACGAGGCCGACAGCGGGTGCGCATCCAGGCTGGGCTGGAGCGCCTGCTGTTGGATGACCAGGTGTTCCTGTTGTTGCAGGAATTCTTTTTGCTGGGCGATCAGGCCGCCGACTTCACCGCGCAGCTCGGTGAGTTTTTCCTTGAGGGTATCGACGGCTTTCTGCGCCGTGGCCTCTTCGTTGTCGTCGTGGCGACCGAGGCTGTGCAGCAGGGCTTCGGGCTGGTGATACGGGTGTTCATGGCTGCCGCACACCGGGCAGGGCTGGCCATCCTGCAATTGTTCGCGCAATTCCTCGACGCTGGCGCTGCGGGCCAGGCGCTGGCGTTCCAGCAGTTGCTTGGTCACCGCCAGGGTCTGTTCGGCAACGGTGAGTTCGGCTTTGGTTTGCAGACCGGTCTGGTTCAGTTGCTCGCGCTGCTGCTGGGCGTCGGCGAGTTTTTGCGTCAGGGCCGCGGCTTGCTGATCCAACTGCTGTTGGCTGTCCCACAGGCGAGTCAGGTCTTCGAAGGCGCGTTGCTGCTTGCGATTGTCTTGCAGCAGGCTGGCCAGCAGCTGGATCTGCTCGGCCACGGCGTGCGGCTCGGCACCGGCTTCCTGATACAGCAGGTCCAGCGCGTCACGTTGCTGGGCGAACTTGTCTGCGGCAGTCGTGGCGCGCTGTTCCAGTTGTGGCAGTTCGGCCTGGCCTTTCTTCAGGCGATTGCCGATCAGCATCAGCTGTTGCAGGCGGTCGCGGTAGGCGCTCCAGGCCTCGCTGAGCGGGGCGAGGGCGCTGCTGCGCTGAAGCTCGGCGGCCAGCCGTTGCAAGCGCTCGGCAACGTGGGTGTGCTTGTCCTGTAAGCCCTTGAGCAGCGTCTGGCCTTCGGCGCAGGCGCTTTCTTGCTGCTGTTTGTCCTCGGTGCGCTTGGCCAGGTCTTTGGTCAGGTGAGCGAGGGTGCTTTGCGCTTCGAAGGCCTGGCGCAGCAACGGCACGGCGTCGCCCTGGGCCTTGAGGGCTTCGGCCAATGCGGCCTGGGCGGCTGCCTGCTGTTGTTGGGCCTGTGCCTGGCGGGTATGCAACTCGGCCTGTTGCTCGATGTGCGCCTGAATCTGCGCGGCCAGCGGCGTCAGCAAGGTGAGGAGTTCCGCCCTGCGTGCAAACTGATGGCGTTGCGGTGCCAGTTGGTCGAGGCGGCTCAGGTCCTGGCGCTGCGTGGCCTGGTGGTCCCACTCCGCTTGCGCACGCTGGAGCTGCTCGGTGGCACTGCGCTGGCGGTCCTGCCACTCGCGCAGTTCCTTGAGCCAGGTGTGCTGCAACTCCAACTGCTTGAGCTGGGCCTGCTGGGTCTTGAGCTGCTGCTGGGCCGCGTCGAATTGCTGATCCAGTTCGGCGCGCGTTTCAGGGGCCAGGGGCACCACGCCGGTGGCCTGGTCCTGCAGGTGTTTGTGCGTGTCCTTGGCGTCCTTGGCCTTGTCAAACGCACGGCGGCCTAGCTGGGTGTAGAGCGCGGTGTCGGTGAGCTTTTCCAGCAGTTCGCTGCGTTCGTTGTCGTTGGCCTTGAGAAAAGCGCTGAACTCGCTCTGGGCCAGCAGCACGGCGCGGGTGAACTGCTCGAAGTTCAGGCCCAGGGCCAATTCCAGCTGGGTCTTGTATTCGGTCTTCTGGCTGGCCAGCAGTTGGTCGCTGTCCAGGTCGATCAGGCTTTGCCGACTGTTCTGCAACTTGCCGCTGGCCTTGTCGCGGGCGCGATTGGCTTCCCAGCGCGCACGGTAGCGACGGCCACTGACACCGACAAAATCCACTTCGGCATAACCGCCACCGGTGCCGCGACGGATCAGGGTGCGTGGGTCGCCGATGGAAATATCGCTGTCGGCATCCGGCATTTTGGCCTGGCCGGTATCGCCCAGGCGCGGCACCGCCCCAAACAGCGCCAGGCACAGGGCATCCAGCAGGGTGCTTTTACCGGCGCCGGTCGGCCCGGTAATCGCGAACAGCCCGGCACTGGCCAAGGGTTCGGCGGTGAAGTCGATCTCGAACGGGCCGGCCAGGGACGCGAGGTTTTTCAGGCGGATGGCGAGGATCTTCATGGCTGTTCACCCTCCTGTTGCACTTCCTGGAGCAGCACGGCGAAATCCTTCAAGGTCTGTTCATCCACTTCACTGCCGTAGCTGTCCTGCCAGGCGCGGCTGAACAGCTCCTGGGGCGTGAGCTGGTCGAGTTCGATCAGGCGCTCATCGTGAGTGTCTTCGCCGCGTTTGCCCGCGTACTCGGCGGCGATGCGCACCAGGCGCACGGCCTTGCCTTGCAGGGCGGATTCGATCTGCTGGCGCAGGTCGGGTTGCGGCTCGTCGAGGCGCACGCGCACTTCCAGCCAGGGGTGGCGCTGGGTTTCGGCGAGCAGGTCGATGTCGGGCAACTCCGCCAGGGCCTTGAGGATGTCGGCCAGGGGCGCGGCTTCCAGGCGTTGCAGGTTGACCGAACGCGGGATCAGGATCGGCTCTACGCTGACCAGTCGTTCGCCTTGGAACATCACGTCGAGAATCTGGTGCTTGTAGCCGATTTCGGAAAACGACAGCGGAATCGGCGAGCCGCTGTAGCGAATGCGCTCTTCGCCATTGACCTTTTGCGGCTTGTGCAAATGGCCGAGGGCCACATAGCCGACACTTTTGTCGAAAAGTTTCGCCGGCAGTGCCTCAGCGTTGCCGATGATCAGGCTGCGCTCGGAGTCTTCCGACACCGAGCCACCGGCCATGTGTGCATGGCTGATAGCAATCAGCGCCTGGCCTTTTTTGCGTTTGGCGTTAGCCTCCGCGATCAGCCATTCATGGACCTGGCCGATACCGTGCAGGTAGTCGTCACCCAGGTGCGCACCGGTAACTTCCGCCGGGCGCAGGAACGGCAGCGCCAGGCACCAGCCCGCGACCTTGCCCTTGGCATCCGGCAGTGGGATCAGCAGGCGCTCGGCATCCAGTTGGCCATCGTCCAGCCACAGTACGCGGCCCAGCGCATGGGTACGCAAACGGCGCATCAACGGCGCGGGCAGTTCGATCCGTGAGCCGGAATCGTGGTTGCCGGCGATCATCACGATGGTCAGCTTCGGGTTTTGTTCGTGGGCGCTGATGATGAAGTCATACAGCCGCTCCTGGGCCTTGAGCGGCGGGTTGACCGTGTCGAAGATGTCGCCGGCGATCAACAGCACATCGGGTTGCTGGGCAGCGATCTGGCGCAGCAGCCACTCGAGGAAGCAGGCGTGTTCGAAGTCGCGTTCCTGGCCGTGGAGGTTTTGGCCCAAGTGCCAGTCGGAGGTGTGAAACAGACGCAAGGCGAACTCCGTGGAGAAGATGAAAAGGAGGGGAGTTTACCTGTATTGCGAACGCGCTGCTCCAGACGACGCAGATCCAAGGTGGGAGGAGGCTTACCCCCGATGGCCATGGGTATCTACACAACTTTGCAGACCCTGACCCATCTCCCTGTGGCCACAACAGCCCTATCTGCCGGGCGTTCAGCGTCGAGCCAACGTTGTGTTGATACCTATGCCCCGATCGCGGCGGAGCAGTTATAGATAAGCTGGCTGACCCACCGCCGTTGGGGGCAAGTCGAATCGTCGCACCGGCCCTCCCACATTTTGATGTGTGGCGTGTCGGGGATGCAGCGGGGGTTACTTGGGATACAGCGGCGGCAAGCTGGTGGTATCCGTCGCCGGGTCCTGCTCGCGCTCGGCCATCGGGATGGCTTTGACCGCGCGCCACAGCTCTTCACCCAGCCAGTACTGACCGCTCTCGCTGTACAGCGCGCCATTGAGCCCATCCAACGCATCCGACAACGGCACAAACCGCGCCGCCATGTCCGCCAACGTTTCCGGCTGTTGCCGCGCCCAGGCATCCAGCGCCTGGCGGGTGGCCTGGGGGTCGTTGGCCTGGGTCGCGCGCTTGAGGTCGTCAAGCAGGGTGCGTGGGCTCGGGCCGGTTTGCGCGGCACGCAGGACCGCCGGCTGCCAGCGGGCACGCCACCACAGGCCGAAGCCCAGCAGGGTGGTGCAGGCGAGGATGAGTGTGCTGAGTTGCCACAGCCACAGGCGACTGTCGTCCGGTGCGGTGATGATGGTCGGCGTGGCGGGCGTATCCACCGCCAGGCTGGGGTTGTTGGCCACTTGCAAGGTGCGGGCGGGTAGGCTGGTGCGTTCCAGATGGTCCTCGTGGGTGTTCCACCACACCACCTCAACGGCAGGCAGTTCCAGGGCGCCGACCCGGTTGGGCACCAGCGCCTCGCGGTCTTCGCGACTGCCGATCAGGCCACGGTCGCTGGTCTGGTTGCCGAGCACCGGCTGGTCCGGGTAGCGGCGCAGGCCATTGATGTCGGTGCTGGGCAGGGCTGGCAGTTGGGCGCTGGACAGCCCCTCGGCCTTGACGGTCAGGCTGCGGGTCAGGGAGTCGCCGACTTGTACATGCTCAGGCTCCGGGGCCCAGTTCTCGGTGAGGGTGAGGCTACGGGCCGGCAACCAGGGGGTATCGACGGGGTACAGCGCCGGCTTGGGCTTGACCACCAGTGGCAGCGCCGCCGAACTCACGTGGATCAGTTTGCCGGGCTTGGTGCCTTGCAGCGTGTTTTCCTGGGGCGGGCGCGACTCCACCAGCGTGGCGCTGAACGTCTGCGTCGGAATCTCCAGCGGGCCACTGTGTTGCGGATAGATCGCGTAGCGGGTTTCGATCACGCCATGGCGGATGCTGTTGATGACCTTTTCATAAGTGCGCGACTCGCCCAACTGTTCGACACGGGCATCGGGGATCTGTAACGGCGTCAAGCTGCTGTCGTCGTACAGCGACACCGAGTGGTACACGCGCACGGTCAACAATGCCTGGGCCTGGACGTACACGCTGGTCTGGTCGAGGTTGGCTTCGATAAACACCGGGGCCAGCTCGGCGTTGGTGTCCTGGCTGGTGGTCTCCAGCACTTGCAGGCTGATCGGCTGGGTCGCGTACTCACCCACTTGCAGCGGCGGAATCACCACCGTGCCGTTTTCCTTGGGCAGCAGGGTAATGATCCAGCGCGTGGTCGCGTGGTTATCGCCACCCAGCGTGGTGAGTTGGTTGAGTTGGCGCGTGCCGCTGACTTCGAACTGCGCATCCAGGGGCGACAGGTCTGGCTTGCCGAACTGGGTGACATCGCTGGATTCCACCGTCAGTTCCACCGTTTCCCCGGAATTGAGGCGGTTGCGGTCGACGCTGGCGACCAGGTTCGCCGCCTGGGCGTGGCCTGCCGACAACGCGAGCAGAAGCAGAAGGGGGGGGCGGCGGCTCATCGAGTCTTGTCCTGATGCTGTTGCTGTTCGTACCAGAATTTACGTCGCAGCAGTTCGCCGGGGTTGTCCGGGATCTCCTGCAGCCATTGTTCCAGGGCCTGGCGGTGTTCACCGTCGAGGTTGGCGTCGGTGGGACGCAGCGGCGGGGTGGTGGTTTGCTCATCGCCCAATTCGCTGCCCGGTACTTCGTTACCGCCGGCTTGCGGCGGGGTGCCGGCCTGGGTGTCGCCGCTGCCGGCTTCGCCCTGGCCCTGGGACGACTGCTCGCCACCTGTGGCATTTTGCCCAGTGGCGCCCGGTTGCGCAGTTTGGCCGGGTTGGGTGGTTTCGTCATCCTCGTTTTTTGCCGGCTGTTCAGGCTCAGGCTCGGCCTGTTCCTGGATCAGGGCTTCTAACAGGGCCTTGTTTTTCAGCGCCGGTTGCAGGTCGGGCTGGGCTTCCAGGGCTTGTTCGTAGGCGTCGATGGCCGCTTCGAGTTCACCGGACTTGGCCAGGGCGTTGCCGCGATTGTAGTGGGAATAGGCGTCATTGCCCTGGGCAAACCGCTTGATGGCCTCGGCATAGTTGCCGGCCTCGTACAGGGCGACGCCTTGCCATTGGGCATCCTCGAAATGTTCGGCGGCTTCGGCGGGGCGTTTTTTCTTCAGCAGGTATTGGCCTTGCTGGTCCGGCCGCAGCCACAAATCCTGGAATTCAAAGGCGTAGCTGGGTTGCGGCGCGCCCAACAGCAGCAGCGGTAAAAAGAACAACCAGCCGCGCCGCCCGGCGCAGGCGGCGAGCAGCAACAGTGGCAGCAGCAACCAGTAACCCTGGTCGGCCCAAGTGTCGAGGTGCAGTAACTGGCCGTCGTTGCGCAGCGCTTGCGGCGGGTCCAGCACGCCGAGCTGGCGCAGGTCTTTATCGTCCAGGCGTGCGGCGCGGTAACGGCCGCCCATTTCGCTGGCGAAGGCCTTGAGTGTCGGGCTGTCGAGGCGTGGCACGAGGATCGCGCCTTGTTCATCCTTGAGGAATTCGCCGCTTTCCTGGGTCACCGGCGTGCCTTCACGGCTGCCGATGCCGAGGATTGACAGGCTCGGCGACTGGTTGCTTTGCAGCAGCAGGCGAATGCCCTGGCGTTCCTGTTTGGACAGCGATGAGCCGACCAGCAGCAGGCGACCCTGGCCCAGGCCGCCGTGCTTGAGCAGGTCCAGGGCTTTCTCCACGGCCAGGTCGGCGCGGTGGCCGGGCTCGGGCATGATCGAGGGGCGCAGGGCTTCGAGCAGGTTGCGGCTGGTGGCCAGGTCGTCCGACAGCGGCACCAGGGTGTGGGCGCTGCCGGCATACACGACGATGGCGGTTTGCGCATCGGTGCGCGCCTGCAACAGGTCATAGAGCTTGCGCCGTGCCTGTTCGAGGCGGTTGGGCGGGCTGTCGGTGGCGAGCATTTGCGGGGTCAGTTCGAGCAGCACCACCAACGGGTCGGAGGGTTTCTGGCTGGTTTGTTCAACCCGCTGCCAGCTGGGACCCAGCAACGCCAGCACCGCCAACAGCCAGGCGAGGCCCAGCAACACCCACGGTGATTTGCTCTCGCGCCCGTTGCCGCCGCTGAGCAGCACGGCGTGGAAGGCCGGCGGCAGGATCATCTGCCAGCGTCCGGCGCGTTTTTGCCGGTGCCACAGCTGCCACAGCAACCAGCCGAGCAGCGGCAGCAGCAACAGCCACCAGGGGCGGAACCAGTGCGGCCAGAGATCGATCATCGACGCCTCCGCAAACGCAGGCGTTTAAGGCGCTGGCGCCATTCGGGGTGCTGTTGCAGGAAGATCCCCTTGCTCGACAGTTTGTTGAACCCGCGTTGCAAGGCGTTGTTCGGCCAGCGTTCCTGGATCACCAGCAACATGCTCAGGATCAGCGCCAGGGCCAGTGGTCCGCTGTACAGCGCCTGCGCCGGGCGCGCCTGGGTGGGTTGCTGTTCGACGGGCTCAAGTTTGTCCAGGGTTTGCTTGATCGCTTCCAGCTCCTCGCCATCGCGGGCACGGAAGTACTGGCCTCCGGTGGCTTCAGCGATGGCCTTGAGCGCCGGCTCATCGAGGTCAAGGCTCGGGTTGACGCCGAGGATGCCCAGGGAGCCGGTTTGCTCAGGGTCGGCACCGATGCCGATGGGGTAGATCTTCACACCTTCTTCGGCCGCCAGGCGCGCGGCGGTCAGCGGGTCGATCTGCCCGGCGTTATTGGCGCCATCGGTGACCAGGATCAGTACGCGGCTTTGCGCAGGCCGCTGGCGCAGGCGTTTGAGCGCCAGGCCAATGGCATCGCCAATCGCGGTGTTTTTGCCGGCAATGCCAATGCGCGCTTCATCCAGCCAGGTGCGCACGGTACGGCGGTCAAAGGTCAACGGCGCCTGGAGGTAGGCCTGGCTGCCGAACAGGATCAAGCCCACGCGGTCGCCTTCGCGGCCTTCAAGGAAGTCACCGAGCAGGTGTTTGACCAGGTTCAGGCGGCTGACGTCTTCGTCCTGCCAGTGCATGTCGGGAAAATCCATCGAGCCGGACACGTCCACCGCCACCAGCAAGTCGCGGCCACTGGCGGCAATCGGCAGTGGCTCGCCCAGCCATTCCGGGCGCGCGGCGGCGGTCAACAGCAACAGCCACAGCACCACGAAGGGCGCCTGTTGGCGCCAGCCCGGCAGGTTCACCCGCGCACGGCGGCGGGCCAGGCTTTCGAGATCGCCGAGGTAGCTGACTTTAAGGGCGGGCTCGCCGCTGTCAGCCGCCGGCAGGATCAAGCGCATCAACCAGGGCAAGGGCAACAGGACGAAGATCCACGGCCAGGCGAACTCAAACATGTTTGCGAATCCAGGTGTCGACCGCTTGGGTCAGGCCGGCGATGGCCTTGTCGTCGAGTTTGCATTCGGGTTTGTAGGCACCTTCCACCAGCACCATCCAGCGCGTGAGGCCGGCAGCCGGGCAACGGTTGTCGAGGAATGCCAGCCATTTGCGGCCATTGAGGGTGTGGCTCTGGCTGTAGGGGTAGTCGTTACGGCACAGGCGCTTGAGCAGGCCGTTGAGTTGTTGCAGCCAGGCACCGGCGGGCGCACCGTCGTAGGGTTTGGGCATCAGCGCCAATTCGGCCAGGGCGGCGATGCGCAGTGGGTCCAGCGGTTGTTCGGCGCGCGCCAGGGGGCGTCGGGTGGGCAGCAAGCGCCGAAGTGACCATAACCCCCAACCGATCAGCGGAATCACCAGCAGCAACAGCCACCAGCCCGGCGCGGGTGGCCAGAAGCCAATGGTCGGCGGGGCGATCAGCGGTTGCAGTTGGTCGAGGCTGCTCATTGTTTTTTGGTCGGGCGTTGCGGGTTGAGGTATTCGCGCAGTTGCTCGACCATCTCACTCTGGGTGCTCAAGGGCATCAGCAATACCCGCAGTTTTTGTGCGAGCAGTTCCCAGCGGGCGATGCGCGCTTCGGCCTGGGCCTTGTAGGCTTGGCGCAAGTCGACGTTCAGCGTATCCAGTTCCAACTGCGCGCCGCGCTGCGCGAAACGCAGCAGCCCGGCGGCGGGCAGGGCGTGGTCCAGTGGGTCGGAGACCGGCAACAGCAGCAAATCGCAGTGGCGTGACAGCAGGCTCAGTTGCTGTTCGGCGCCTTCGGTGAGGGCGCGCTCGTCGCAGATCACAATCACCAGGCTGCCGGGGCGCAGCACTTCGCGACCACGGCGCAGGGCCATGCCCAGGGCGTCGGCTTCGGGGCGGCTTTCGGTGTCGAGGCTCTGGTTGACGCGCACCAGGCGGTTAAGCAGTTGCAGCAGGCTTTGTTTGCTGCGCCGGGGTTTGATTTCGTAGTGCTCGCTGTCACCGAACACCAGCCCGCCGACCCGGTCGTTATGCCCCAGGGCCGCCCAGCCGATCAGGCTCGCCGCCTGGGCCGCGAGCACGGACTTGAACATCTGCCCCGAGCCGAAAAACAGCCGGCAGCTTTGCTCCACCATGATGAAGATCGGGCGTTCGCGCTCTTCGTGGAACAGCTTGGTGTGCGGCTCCTGGGTGCGCGCGGTCACGCGCCAGTCGATGGTGCGCACATCGTCGCCGGCCTGGTACACGCGCACCTGGTCGAAGTCGACGCCGCGCCCGCGCAGCTTGGAATGGTGCAGGCCGATCAGCGGGCTGCGCTGGCTGGGCGTCGAAAACAGTTGCACTTCGCGCACGCGGTGGCGCATCTCAATCAATTCGCTGAGCGTGACGCGCACACCATCGCTGGCATTCATCGACTTCAAGCGACGGCAACGACGTCGAGAATGCGTTGCACCACGCGATCCTGGTCAATCCCGGCCGCTTCGGCTTCGAACGACAGGATGATGCGATGGCGCAGCACGTCGAACAGCACGGCCTGGATGTCTTCCGGGCTGACAAAGTCGCGCCCGGCCAACCAGGCATGGGCACGCGCGCAGCGGTCGAGGGCGATGGAGCCACGTGGGCTGGCGCCGTAGGCGATCCACTCGGCCATCTCGGGATCGAACTTGGCCGGGGTGCGCGTGGCCATCACCAGTTGCACCAGGTATTCCTCCACCGCATCGGCCATGTACAGGCCGAGGATTTCCTTGCGTGCGGCGAAGATCGCCTGCTGGCTGACGCGGCGCTCGGGCTTGGTTTCGCCATTCAACGCTTCGCCACGCGCCTGTTGCAGGATGCGCCGTTCGACGGCAGCGTCGGGGAAACCGATCTTGACGTGCATCAGGAAACGGTCGAGCTGGGCCTCGGGCAGCGGGTAAGTGCCTTCCTGCTCGATGGGGTTCTGCGTGGCCATCACTAAAAACAGTGGGGACAGTTCGTAGGTGCTGCGCCCAACGCTGACCTGGCGCTCGGCCATGGCCTCCAGCAGGGCCGATTGCACCTTGGCCGGGGCGCGGTTGATCTCGTCCGCCAGCACCAGGTTGTGGAAGATCGGCCCTTGCTGGAACACGAAGCTGCCGGTTTCCGGGCGATAGATCTCGGTGCCGGTGATGTCGGCGGGCAACAGGTCGGGGGTGAACTGAATACGATGGAACTGCGCTTCGATACCTTCGGCCAGCTCTTTGATGGCCTTGGTCTTGGCCAGGCCCGGTGCGCCTTCGACCAGCATATGGCCGTCGGCGAGCAGGGCGATCAGCAGGCGATCGATAAGTTTTTCCTGGCCGAGAATCTGCGTAGAAAGAAAGGTTCGCAGCGCAAGCAGCGCTTCACGATGTTCCATCGATGACGGTTCCTGGAGAGATAAGCCTGTGCGTCATGTAACAAACGACAGTCTGGGGCAGCTACTTTAATGCATGGCGGGGGGTGGCGACTAACGGCGCGCGGGGTATTTTTAGCAAAACTTGTAGGAATTTTGTCTGGGAGGCACAAATGGGGTGAGCGGACTGCACCGCTCACCCCCGTCGTTTCAAGGGCAAGGCACCCCCTGCTGCCATTCCTTGCCGAAGGCGGCAGAGTTGACGTCTGGCGGTTTGTTGAGGTTGTAGAAGTTCTGTTTGTAGATCTTGCCGCTATACGAGACCGACTCTGCGTAGGTCGAATAGATCTTTGTGGCCGACCAGGGCGCAATCCCCTCGCAATTGCCTGAGCCCGGCGCTGCTTTAACGGTGATCTGTTTATCCCGGCGCAGTACACCGCCGCGCCCGTCACTGACCGCGACACTGATCGTCGTGCGGGTGTCGCTGCTGACAGGGCCGGCGGTCACGCTGACGCTGCGGGTATTGCGGATGGCGGCGGTGAGGCCGTCTCCAAGCGTCCAGGCGTAGGTCATGGGGTCGCCATCCGGATCGCTGGCGCTGGCGATGTAGTTCACGGTTTTGCCCGATTCGACCGTCTCGTTGCCCTGCAGGTTGCCCACGGGGGGGCGGTTGGTGGGTGTGCCAGCGGTCACCGTCAGGCTGTGGCTGGTGGTTGCCGTCACGCCATGTGTGTCTGTCACCGTCAGCGTAATACTGCGTATGCCGGTGGTAGTCGGCGCAATGAACGTGCTGGATGCCTGAGGCGATGAAGACGGGTTGAAGCCATTGGCCGCCCAGGCAAAGCTCAGGCCTTGACCGCTCGACGAGACCCCCGACAACAGCACCCCCTTGCCGGCTTCGACACTGGATGGCCCTGTGATCCTGGCGACGAGTTGTCCGCCGCCGCAGGTGCCCAGGCGCAACCAGGGTTTGGCGGCGCCTGTTTCGACAAAATTCAGATCGGGTCGCGCGTTTTGCGACCAGTGCGCCACTCGGTAGTTGTAGCCGCTGTAGGACACTTTTTCGCTGACGGAGGCGTACGCTTTACTCGCGACCCAGGGCGCGGCGCAATCACCGATCGGCGGGGTATCAGGCGCCTTGAGGATGAGGCTTTCGGTCAGGCGCAGGGTGTTCGTGCCATCGGACACATCAACGGAAATCGAGGTCGGGGTGTCCACGGGCACGACGTGTGTATTGAATTGCATGGTTTGCGAAGTCCCTTCCGGAGGGCTCAAAGTGGGTGCCGACCAGAGAAAACTCAGCGGTTTCTGGGCGGGCGACTCGGCGTAGACATGGGCGCTGAAGGCCTCTCCCGATTTCACCTCCTCGGGAAGCGCAAGGCGGCCGGTGGGCGGCTGGCCGACGCCATCGGCGAGAAGTTTCTTGATGGCGGCGTCCAGGTCTGGCTGCACACCGATTTGGGTGCTATTGCCGTCGGCCTGTGGGTAGCCCGTTTCCACCAGGATCTCGCGCAGTCGCTTGGGCGCAATGTTGCCCAGGCCGTGGGCCCGTGCGACACCTTGTAACGACGCCATCACCCCGGCAATGATTGGGTTGGCCGAGGAGGTGCCGCTGTACGTGTGGGTATAACCCGTGGTTGGGTTGGCGGCGCTCCAGGTGGTCGTGCTGACGGAGCCGCCCCAACTGAACAGATCCACGCGGCGGCCAAATTGGGAAAACCACGCTTTCACCCCGGATTTGGGCTCAACCGCTCCGGCATAAATACTGCCGGAGTCGAATTTATGCCGATCGAACCAGCCGTTAAAGAAGGGGTGATCCAGATTGATATTGCCGTTCGCTGCGGCCAGTACGACGTGCACGCCTCTTTCTTCGGTCAGGTAGGTAATGATGTCGCGTACCGGCCGGCTGTACTCAAGGGGCATAAAACAGTCGAAAGTGCACCCTACCCCGGGAATTGTCGCGTACCCGAAGTGCACCCCTAATTGCACCACATCGCCCGCCCTGAGGTGCTCGGCCGTTTGCATCAACCGTTCAGTGCCATATTGCATATAGCCCAGTTGTGCGGAAGGTACGATGCCGGTGGTGCCAAACCCATTCGCCTTTGAACTGATGGTGCCGACGCTGGCAGTGTCATGGCTGCCGGGTATGGCATCGTCGCTGACTTCCAGAAAAGGTTTGGGCAAGTCCACATGATCATAGGACCAATGATCAATCTCCGAAGAGATCACCCGCATATTCTCGCCCTTGCCGCCGGGCACTTTCCACGCTTGTACGGCATTTACACCGCCGATTTTGTAGGGCGCTACGGCTTGCGGCCCAAACAGATAATTCTGGCGTTGGGTGTAGTCCGGAATACTGTTGCGCGGGCTTTGCTCGACGGGTTCGGCCTTGTCGTTGTGCATGCCGTCCACTCTCGGTTCAAAGTCGACGTCTTCTATGGCGGGGTCTTGCTTGAGTTGCGCGGCCAATGCTTGAGCCTGTTCGGGAGCCAGGTGGCGCGTATCGATGATGTAGTAGCGGTCCAGCCGATGCCGTTGCAGGGCTTGAACATTCTCTTGCGTGCGGGCCATGGTGGGGGGCACCAGCGGCTTGATGTTGGGCACGCGGTGTTGGAACGTGCTTGAGGGGTCGATATTGTCCTGAAAGTTTCGCGATCTGGATCCGTCGTCCTTGATCAGCAGGATCAAGTGTGAATAGTCCCTGTCGGCCACGGGTGCCGACAGCACTGATGAAGCGGTGGCCAATAGGCCAATAGCCAGAAGCTTGCTGATGAGTTTCATCGAAGACACCCGTGCAGTCACTGTGACTTCGATCAGCTAAGGCGCAAAACATCGGTACCGATACTGTTAGAAATAACAGTAGCGACAAACGGTTCCAGGTTCGGTCGTGTCCGCGCCCGCAGCTATTCAGGCACGTATGTAGACGCCCGTGCCCTTGAGAATGTTTTGCAGGGTTTCTTCCACTTCTGACAGATCTGCCGGTGCCGTGGCGTGGCTGATTTGCAGATGGTCCTTGCCACCCAGGGCATCGGCATCACCGGCGGCCAGTTCCACCCGCAGGGTTGTATCACTCAGGGTGACTTTCAGCCCGTCCAGGGTCGACGGTTCGTAGTCCCAGGTCAGCTCCACTTCGTCTTCGTCGGGGTAGCGGGTGAGCATGAACATCTCGCCGTTCTTGCCGTGGCAGCAAAGCATGGCCATGTTGTCTTCTTCTTCGTCGCACGGGGTGGCCATCAATGCGTCGGTTTTCAGTTGCAGCATGGGAAATCCTGTCTGGGGTAGGGCGTTACGTAGGCAATTGTGCCATTGCGGCGAATTTTGTGCTGCATCCTGTGTCAGACCCAACGCATGACCTGGCGGGCAATACCAGTCATTTTTGGTACTCGTGGCGTGGGAAATAGTCGGTTTTTCTACCGAAAATTCCGGGTTGCACAAGTCGCAACCGCAACCCTGCGTGCCGATGACCGAATATGTCGCAGCATCGCAAGCAGCTGTCTTCCTACACTCGTTAAGCTGCGCAACGGATGAGCCCTGTGCCGAGCGTCTGACCTGCCCGTCGTACCGTCACCCGGCAAGGTGCGCATCTTATGGAAGTTGTATGTGACCTGACTGTCTTGTCCAGCTTCACCCACCTGTCACTCTGATTCGTTTATGGTGCTTAACTCGTTACCTGCGAACAGAGTTGACGGTCTCCCCGCAAGGGGATAACACGCGACGCTTCCATCAATAACAAGCCCAAGCGGAGTACCACAGATGGCGTTCTTCACCGCAGCCAGCAAGGCCGACTTCCAGCATCAACTGCAAGCGGCACTGGCGCAGCACATCAGTGAACAGGCACTGCCACAAGTGGCGCTGTTCGCTGAACAATTCTTCGGCATCATTTCCCTCGATGAACTGACCCAGCGTCGCCTGTCCGACCTGGCCGGTTGCACCCTGTCTGCCTGGCGCCTGCTTGAGCGCTTTGATCACACCCAACCGCAAGTGCGGGTCTACAACCCCGATTACGAGCGTCATGGCTGGCAATCGACCCACACTGCGGTCGAAGTGCTGCACCATGACCTGCCATTCCTGGTGGACTCGGTACGCACCGAGCTGAACCGCCGTGGCTACAGCATCCATACCCTGCAAACCACCGTGCTCAGTGTGCGTCGTGGCAGCAAGGGCGAGTTGCTGGAAATCCTGCCCAAAGGCACCCAGGCCGAAGGCATCCAGCAAGAATCGCTGATGTACCTGGAAATCGACCGCTGCGCCAATGCCGCCGAACTGAACGTGCTGAGCAAAGAGCTTGAGCAGGTACTGGGCGAAGTGCGCGTGGCCGTGGCCGATTTCGAACCGATGAAGGCCAAGGTCCAGGAGCTGCTGGACGGTATCGACGCCAGCCCGTTCGGCATCGACGGCGAAGAGAAAGCCGAGATCAAGAACTTCCTGGAATGGCTGGTGGGTAACCACTTCACCTTCCTTGGCTATGAAGAATTCGTGGTACGTGACGAGGCGGACGGCGGTCATATCGAATATGACGCCAGCTCGTTCCTCGGTCTGACCAAACTGCTGCGCGCCGGCCTGACCGCCGACGACCTGCGCATCGAAGACTACGCCGTGGCGTACCTGCGCGAGCCGACCGTACTGTCGTTCGCCAAGGCCGCGCACCCAAGCCGCGTACACCGCCCGGCTTACCCGGACTACGTGTCGATCCGCCAGATCGATGCCGACGGCAAGGTGATCAAGGAATGCCGCTTCATGGGCCTCTACACCTCTTCGGTGTACGGCGAAAGCGTGCGCGTCATCCCTTATATCCGTCGCAAGGTCGCGGAAATAGAACGCCGTTCGGGCTTCCAGGCCAAGGCTCACCTGGGCAAGGAGCTTGCTCAAGTCGTTGAAGTGCTGCCCCGTGACGACCTGTTCCAGACCCCGGTCGACGAGCTGTTCAGCACCGTGATGTCGATTGTGCAGATCCAGGAGCGCAACAAGATCCGCGTGTTCCTGCGCAAAGACCCGTACGGTCGTTTCTGCTACTGCCTGGCCTACGTGCCGCGTGACATCTATTCCACCGAAGTGCGCCAGAAGATCCAGCAAGTGCTGATGGATCGCCTGAAGGCGTCGGACTGCGAGTTCTGGACCTTCTTCTCCGAATCGGTGCTGGCGCGCGTGCAACTGATTCTGCGGGTCGACCCGAAGAACCGCCTGGACATCGACACACTGCAACTGGAAAAAGAAGTGGTGCAGGCCTGCCGCAGCTGGCAGGACGACTACTCCAGCCTCGTTGTGGAAAGCTTCGGCGAAGCCCACGGCACCAACGTGCTGGCCGACTTCCCGAAAGGCTTCCCGGCCGGCTACCGCGAGCGTTTCGCTGCGCACTCGGCCGTGGTCGATATGCAGCACCTGCTCAGCCTCACCGAAGCCAACCCGCTGGTGATGAGCTTCTATCAGCCGCTGGGCCAGGTTTCCGGCCAGCGCGAGCTGCATTGCAAGCTCTACCACGCAGATACCCCGCTGGCGCTGTCCGACGTGTTGCCGATCCTGGAAAACCTTGGCCTGCGCGTGCTGGGTGAATTCCCGTACCGCCTGCGCCATGCCAACGGGCGCGAGTTCTGGATCCACGATTTTGCGTTCATCGCCGCCGAAGGCGTGAACCTGGACATCCAGCAGCTCAACGACACCCTGCAGGACGCGTTCGTGCACATCGTGCATGGCGATGCCGAGAACGATGCGTTCAACCGCTTGGTACTCACCGCCGGCCTGCCATGGCGCGACGTCGCGCTGCTGCGTGCCTACGCCCGTTACCTGAAACAAATCCGCCTGGGCTTCGACCTCGGCTACATCGCCAGCACCCTGAACAACCACACCGACATCGCCCGCGAGTTGACCCGGTTGTTCAAGACCCGCTTTTACCTGGCGCGCAAGCTCACCGCCGATGACCTGGAAGACAAGCAGCAACGCCTGGAACAAGCGATCCTCACGGCGCTGGACGACGTCCAGGTGCTCAACGAAGACCGCATCCTGCGTCGCTACCTGGACCTGATCAAGGCCACCCTGCGCACCAACTTCTACCAGACCGACGCCAACGGCCAGAACAAGTCGTACTTCAGCTTCAAGTTCGACCCGCGCGCGATCCCTGAGCTGCCCAAGCCGGTGCCGAAGTTTGAAATCTTCGTCTACTCGCCGCGTGTCGAAGGCGTGCACCTGCGCTTTGGCAACGTTGCCCGTGGCGGCCTGCGCTGGTCCGACCGTGAAGAAGACTTCCGGACCGAAGTGCTCGGCCTGGTAAAAGCCCAGCAAGTGAAGAACTCGGTGATCGTGCCGGTGGGCGCCAAGGGCGGCTTCCTGCCGCGTCGCCTGCCACTGGGCGGCAGCCGTGACGAGATCGCGGCCGAGGGCATCGCCTGCTATCGCATCTTCATTTCCGGCCTGTTGGATATCACCGACAACCTGAAGGACGGCGCCCTGGTGCCGCCGGCCAACGTCGTGCGCCATGACGACGATGACCCGTACCTGGTAGTCGCTGCGGACAAGGGCACTGCGACCTTCTCCGACATCGCCAACGGCATCGCCATCGACTACGGCTTCTGGCTGGGCGATGCGTTCGCCTCCGGCGGCTCCGCCGGTTACGACCACAAGAAAATGGGCATCACTGCCAAGGGCGCGTGGGTCGGTGTGCAGCGTCACTTCCGTGAGCGCGGCATCAACGTGCAGGAAGACAGCATCACTGTGGTGGGCGTCGGCGATATGGCCGGTGACGTGTTCGGTAACGGCCTGTTGATGTCCGATAAGCTGCAACTGGTCGCGGCCTTCAATCACCTGCATATCTTCATCGACCCGAACCCGAACCCGGCCACCAGCTTCGTCGAGCGCCAGCGCATGTTCGAGCTGCCGCGTTCGGCCTGGACCGACTACGACACCAGCATCATGTCCGAAGGCGGCGGTATCTTCTCGCGCAGCGCGAAGAGCATTGCCATCTCGCCACAGATGAAAGAACGCTTCGATATCAAGGCCGACAAGCTGACCCCGACCGAACTGCTGAACGCCTTGCTCAAGGCGCCGGTGGACCTGTTGTGGAACGGCGGTATCGGTACCTACGTCAAGGCCAGCACTGAAAGCCATGCCGATGTGGGCGACAAGGCCAACGACGCGCTGCGTGTCAACGGCAACGAGCTGCGCTGCAAAGTGGTGGGCGAGGGCGGTAACCTCGGCATGACCCAGCTGGGTCGTGTGGAGTTCGGCCTCAATGGCGGCGGTTCCAACACCGACTTCATCGATAACGCCGGTGGTGTGGACTGCTCCGACCACGAAGTGAACATCAAGATCCTGCTCAACGAAGTGGTGCAGGCCGGTGACATGACCGACAAGCAACGCAACCAGTTGCTGGCGAGCATGACCGACGAAGTCGGCAGCCTGGTGTTGGGCAACAACTACAAGCAGACCCAGGCCCTGTCCCTGGCTGCGCGCCGTGCCTACGAGCGTGCCGCCGAGTACAAACGCCTGATGAGCGACCTGGAAGGCCGTGGCAAGCTGGACCGCGCCATCGAGTACCTGCCGACCGAGGAGCAGCTCACCGAGCGCGCCGCGACCGGCAAGGGCCTGACCCGTCCGGAGCTGTCGGTGCTGATCTCCTACAGCAAGATCGACCTCAAGGAAGCGCTGCTCAAGTCGCTGGTACCGGATGACGAATACCTCACCCGTGACATGGAGACCGCGTTCCCACCGAGCCTGGTCGCCAAGTTCGGCGAGGCCATGCGTCGCCACCGCCTGAAGCGCGAGATCGTCAGCACCCAGATCGCCAACGACCTGGTCAACCACATGGGCATCACCTTCGTTCAGCGACTCAAGGAGTCGACGGGCATGAGCCCGGCGAACGTGGCCGGTGCTTATGTGATCGTGCGTGACATCTTCCACCTCCCGCACTGGTTCCGCCAGATCGAAGCCCTGGACCACCAGGTCTCCGCTGACGTGCAATTGCAGTTGATGGATGAGCTGATGCGCCTGGGCCGTCGCGCCACGCGCTGGTTCCTGCGCAGCCGTCGCAACGAGCAGGACGCTGGCCGTGACACCGCGCACTTCGGTCCGCACCTGGCCGCGTTGGGCCTCAAGCTCGACGAACTGCTGGAAGGTCCGACCCGCGAAGGCTGGCAGACCCGCTACCAGGCCTACACCGAAGCCGGCGTGCCGGAGTTGTTGGCGCGCATGGTTGCAGGCACTACCCACCTGTACACCTTGCTGCCGATCATCGAAGCCGCCGACGTCACCGGGCATGACGCCGCCGAAGTGGCCAAGGCCTACTTCGCCGTCGGCAGCGCCCTGGACTTGCCGTGGTACCTGCAGCAGATCAGCGATCTGCCCGTGGCCAACAACTGGCAGGCCCAGGCGCGCGAAGCGTTCCGCGACGATGTGGACTGGCAGCAACGGGCGATCACCATTTCCGTCCTGCAAATGGCCGACGCGCCGCAAGACATGGAAGCCCGCGTGGCCTTGTGGCTTGAGCAGCACAAGGACATGGCCGATCGTTGGGTCGCAATGATGGTGGAAATCCGTGCTGCGGTCGGCACGGACTACGCCATGTACGCGGTGGCCAACCGTGAGTTGCTGGACCTGGCGTTGAGTGGACAGTCGGTGCTGCAACCGGCTTGATGCCTTGGTAAACGAAAGCCCCCACATTGTGAGATGCGGGGGCTTTTTTGTGTGCGTTGAATTCCTGTAGGAGCCGGCTTGCCGGCGATGAAGCCCTTAGCCTTTCGGCGAACCCACCGGCATCATCAATGGCAAGCCAGTTCCTACAGGGTGACCGAGTGTTCTCACGCGCTGGCAGCACCCAGGCAAGGCTGGATGGTTTTTTTCAACCCACTATTGTTTGCTGGTAATGAGAACGTTGCAGTCAATGGCTTGCCACCCTCTTTTGCGGGCGCCAGTGAGAGTGTCAGTGTTTGCCCGCGCGAGGCATCGCTGGCCCAGTAGGCTAATTCATTTCGCGGGACAAAGGTGCTGAGCGCAAAGATCGTATCTATCTGGAAAGCCCCACCGTCATTCCAGACGCCATTTACCGAGTGATCGACGGCGGTGCGTCGTCCTGTCGTGATACTCAGTGGCCCATTGGCGCTGGCATCCTTGCCTTCAAATGGATCGATGTCAAAGCCCAGCGATTGCGGGCTGATTTCCAGCGTCAGGTAGGCTTCTGGGTTCTGTGGGTGACAGCTGATCGCAAGGTTGGCCTTCCCGTGGTAATCGCCGTAAGCACTCCCTCCAAAAGTACGTGCGGTCAGCATCGGGCCGTCTGCGTAGGGTCGTTCAAGCAGCCAGATAGGATGCGCTGGAGTGATGATATGAGTCTCGGCAACTGACTCGGCAGATACCTGTGCACTGGTAATAAAAAGGGCTGCGAACAGTGTAAAGACGGTGGCTTGCATAGATGTATTCATCCGCGTGTAAAGCTTTTTGGAAAAAGGGCCGTGGTCTATAACGAACTCGGCACTGAATGAAATTTGCAGTTCAGTGCCAATCGGTATTGTCGGCCATTTCGCAAATTGCCTTGTTTATCGCAGATAGTCAGCGTGTGCTCTTTCGCGCATCGCCACTGAGTAGCTTGGCTTCCAGGTGATCCAGGTGTTGCGTCATCAGGCTTACCGCGCCGTTCCCGTCGCGCTGTTCGACCGCATCGACAATCGCTGCATGCTCCTGCCACGCACAGTACGCGCAGGCTTGCGCTTCAAACTGGGCAATGATCAGCGACGTCAACGGCACCAGGCTGTTGAGAAACTGCGCCAACGGCGCATTACCTGCCATCGCCGCCAATTGCAGGTGAAACTCCCCGGACAATCGAATCGCCGGCCCACGTTGGTTGCGTTCTATACAGTCGCGTTCCCGTGCTATCAGCTCGCGCAACTGGCGTATCTGCGCGGATGTTGCCTGGGCGCAGGCCAATTGGACCACCGTGATCTCGGTCATGCGCCGTGCTTCCAGAATCTGCCGCGCCTGCTGGGCATCCGGCGCCGCCACCTGGGCCCTCTGGTTGGGGCGCAGAATGACCACTTGCTGGTGGGACAGCTTGGCCAGCACCCGACGGATCACGCTGCGACTCACGCCAAAGCTTTCGCCCAGGCCTTCTTCGGTAAAGCGGCTGGACGGGGCGATGCGTTGCTCGAGGATGGCGTCGAACAACCGTGGATAGATGTCATCCACCGAAGGTTTTTTGCCGGCCACCAGGCGCAGGGTGGGCAGGAAGGGGTCGTATTGCAGGGCGTGAGCGGTCATGGCCGGTCTCCAAAAAATCAACTGCCCAGGTGGTCGTCCGGGATGTTCAAGTGAATGCCCATGCGCAGGCCTTCCTGGAGGATATGCCGACGCATCTCGGCGCTGGCCAGGGCGCTGTTCTTGTTGCGGATGGCGCGTACCACCGCTTCATTTTCCTGTAAGCGCTCCGCCAGGTGCTCGGGGGAGTTGCGCAGCACCTGGGCGCTTTGCTTGAGGGCGTTGCTGGTTTGCTGCACCACGTTCTGGAAGATCGGGTTGGAAGTAAGCGCGAACAGTTCTTCATGAAAGTCGAGGTAGGCGTTCATGCCGGCTTCGGCGTCCCCGGCATCCAGGGCTTCGCGCATGTCCATCAGGGTCAGGCGCAATTGGCCGACTTCCTTGCTGCTGATGGACTGGGCTACCAGGCCGACGATGAAGGGTTCGAGGGTGTAGCGCAGTTGCAGGATGTCTTCGAGGCTGGCGTCGGCCACGGCGTCGGATGATTGCGGTTCGCTGATGCTGGTTTCGAGCACGACCACGCCTTTGCCGGGCATGGAGCGCACCAGGCCGAGGGTTTCGAGCACGATCACCGCTTCACGCAGGCTGGGGCGGCTGATGCCCATCTGTTCGGCCAGTTCGCGCTGGCCGGGCAACATTTCGCCGCGGCGCCACTGGCCTCGTGCCAGGGCGGCGCGGAGTTTTTCTACGACTGAATTGACGACGGTTGAGGTGCTGATCACGTCGATACTTCCTTAATGTTGCTAATACAGTCATGTGGGAGGGGGCTTGCCCGCAATGGCGGTGGATCAGTTACAGATATATCAACTGACCGTCCTCATCGGGGGCAAGCCGCCTCCCACATTAGCCAGGGTTGCCCATGAGACAGCGTTAGAACTCCTGATGTGCCGGCAGTACCGGCTTCTTGGCCTGGAAGGCATAGCCTTGCTGGCCGTCCAGCACTTTGTTGGCGCGCTGTATATCGATGTCTTTTTCCCAACGGGCGATGGCTACGGTGGCGACGCAGTTGCCGATCAGGTTGGTCAATGCGCGACCGATGCCCATGAACCAGTCCACCGCCAACACCAGCACCAAGCCGACTACCGGAATTGCCGGGATGGCCGTAAGCGTTGCCGCCAGGATCACCAGCGCGGACCCCGGAATCCCGTGGGCGCCCTTGGAGGTGATCAGCGACACCAGCAGGATGGTCAGCAAGTCGGTCATCGACAGTGGCGTGCCGGTGGCGTTGGCGATAAACACGATGGCCAGGGTCAGGTAGATCGAGAAACCGTCGAGGTTGAAGGAGTACCCGGTCGGAATCACCAGGCCCACGGTGGAGCTGCCAATGCCCAGGTGTTCGAGTTTGCGCATGACCTGCGGCAGCACGGCGTCGGAGGAAGCGGTGCCCATCACGATCAGCAGTTCTTCGCGCAGGTACTTGAGCAACGGCAGCATGCGCAGGCCCGACAGGCGCATCACCAGGCCGAGGATCAGCGCGACAAATGCAAAGCAGGTCAGGTAGAACAGGCCCACCAGGCTGCCCAAGTGTTGCAGGGAGTCCAGCCCGTAGGTGCTGGTGGTGAAGGCGATTGCACCAAACACGCCGATCGGCGCCAGGCGCACGATCATGCCCATGATGCGAAAGATCACATGGCTCAGTTCATTGATCAGCCGAGTGATGCCCGACGCCGCTTCGCCCACCAGGTTCAAGGCGCTGCCGAACAGCACCGAAAACAGCAGCACTTGCAGGACGTTGTTGTCGGCAAAGGCGCCGATCACCGAGTTGGGGATCAGGTCCATCAGGAACTGGCTGGTGCCCTTGATGTGTTGGCCCTTGTCGGCCAGTTCATTGAGACCGGCGGAGGACAGTTGTTCCAGGTGAATATTGGCGCCGGTGCCGATCCCGGTGCTGAAGGCCATGATCAGGCCGATCACCAGGGCGATGGTGGTGAGCACTTCAAAGTAGATCACCGACTTGAGGCCGATGCGCCCGACCTTCTTCAAGTCGCCGGCACCGGAAATACCACTGACCACTACGCAGAACACGATCAGGCCGATCAGCATCTTGATCAGCTTGATAAAGCCGTCACCCAGGGGTTTGAGTTGCGAGGAGAATTCGGGAAGGGCCAGGCCGCAGACGATGCCGAGCATCAGGCCAATCACGACTTGCAGGAAAATCGAACGCGAGCACCATCTGAGCATGGGAGGGATCTCTATTCGGTGCCCTGGTGGTTCCAGGGCTTAATTGTTGTGGTCATACCGGTAAGTCCAGTGCGTCGCCAGTCTAGGCCAGGTATTTTTGAAATAACAAGTCATTCTTCGTCGGTTGACAGGTCCCGGTCTGACCAGTTGGTCGCGAAGGTTGATGCTTGAGCGGTTGGCGGGGCGCAAATTTTTTCGCTTATCATCCGCCGCCAGGCACATGAGGTGATGAATGGACAAACCAGGACTGACCACCGACGAAGCAGGGCAGACCCACTGCACCTGGCGCACGGCCGCGCCGGAATACCCCCGTTATCACGATCACGAGTGGGGCGTGCCGGTGGCGGATGATGTTCAGCTGTACGAGAAAATTTGCCTGGAAGGCTTCCAGGCGGGCATGGCTTGGATCACCATCCTGCGCAAGCGCGAGCAGTTCAGGGCGGCGTTCGACGGCTTTGATTTTCGCCGCGTGGCGCAGTACGGCGAGGCGGACGTCGCGCGGTTGATGCAGGACCCGGGCATCGTGCGTAATCGGGCGAAGATTGTGTCCACCATCAACAATGCGCGCCGGGCGTGTGAGCTGGTGGCTGAGACCGGCTCGCTGGCGCAGTGGTTGTGGGCGTTCGAACCCGGCCCTGAAGAGCGCCCGGCAGCGGTGGACCTGGCTTACTGGACGGGCAATCCCACTTCACCGGCCTCGGTGCGGTTATCCAAAGCCTTGAAGAAACGTGGCTGGACGTTCGTGGGGCCGACCACGATGTATGCGTTGATGCAGGCGATGGGGATGGTCAATGATCACCTTGAAGGGTGTGCATGCCGCCCAAAGATTGAAGCGCTGCGCCGCATATTCAAACGCCCATAGCCGCTGACCCAACGCAGTTAAAACTGTGGGAGGGGGGCAGCCCCCGGCCGCATTTTTGATTGGGGAGGCGGCTGATTATTGTGGAAGAGGGGTCAGTACCTGTTCGTGGTTGTACAGGGGCTCGTGGGCAACGGCGCTGAGGCTCGGGAGCGACCAATGACCAATCCGCTGGAACCCCCCCTTAGCCAATCTGCTGGAGAATATCGCGCACCTTGTCCAGCGCCGGGTCTATGTCGAGGGTCTCGATGGCCCCAAACCCGATGATCAGGCCCGGGCGCACCGGCGTGTCGTGGAAGAACACGTCCAGCGGGTACAGGCCGACTTCCACCTGGCGCGCCAATTCCATCAGCAGCGGGATATTCACCGGTACTTTGCACAACGCCGCCATATGGAACCCGGCCACGGTGGGCACCGCTTCGAACCACGGCGACAGGTCTGCCGCCAGGCGCTGCAAAATGCGCTCGCGGCGCCCTGCGTACACGGTGTGGCAGCGGCGAATATGCTTGAGCAAATAGCCTTCGCTGATGAACTTGGCCAGCGCCCATTGCGGTAACGTGGAGCTGTGCTGGTCGGTCAATTGCTTGGCCTTGAGCACCGCGCCGTAAATCGCCGGTGGCAGCACCGCATAGCCCAGGCGCAGCTCGGGCAGCAGGGTTTTGGAGAAGGTGCCGACGTAGGTGACCACGCCACGGCTGTCCATGCTTTGCAGGGAATCGGTGGGGCGGCCTTCGTAGCGGAACTCGCTGTCGTAGTCGTCCTCGATGATGATCGCGCCCAGCGCGAAGGCGCGCGCCAGCAGTGCCTCTCGACGTGGCAGGCTCATGGGCATGCCGAGGGGGAACTGGTGGGAGGGCGTGACGTAGATCAGCCGTGCGCCATCGGGGATCAGGTCGACCTGGATGCCTTGCTCATCGACAGGAACACCGATGACCAAGGCCCCCATCGCCGTGAACAAGTGGCGCGCGGGGCTGTAGCCGGGGTCTTCCATGGCGACGATGCTGCCGGGTTCCAGCACCACACGGGCGATGAGATCCAAGGCCTGTTGCGCGCCGTTGGTGACCACGATGTCGCTGTCGCGGCATTTGACCCCACGGGAAAACGCGATATGCCCGGCGATGGCACTGCGCAGTGCCGCCAACCCTTCGGGCTGGCTGTAGAACCCGCTGTTCTGGGCGATGCGCCGCAGCGCGTCCTGGGTGCAGCGCCGCCATTCATCCTGGGGGAACTGGTTGCGGCTGGTGGCGCCGCCGATAAATTCGTAGCGCAACGTGGTGTCGCGTGTGGGGTGGTGCATGGGCGAGGGCAGCGCCTGCCATTTCGCCAGGTTGGCGGCGCAGGCCAGGTCGGTGGCGGTTTGCACGCGATTCGGCTGTGGCGCCCACGCGTTGACGAAAGTGCCACGGCCAATCTTGCCCACCAGCAGGCCTTCATAGGTCAACGTGGCGTAGGTGTCGGACACGGTCTTGCGCGATACGCCCAGTTGCTCGGCCAGCAGGCGGCTGGGTGGCAGTTGCGCGCCCGCCGAGAGGCGCCCGGTGGCGATGGCTTCACGCAACTGCTGATACAGCTGGGCAGCCAGGTCCTTGCGCCCGTTGATGACGATGTGGAGTTCCATGTTTCATCCTGAGACAGATCGATCTGCGTCAAGGTTACGCGTAAATCGATCTGTAGAAACCCAGGTGCACTCAGGACAGGAAGCCGCCATCCACATTCAGCGACACACCGGTGGTGTAGCTCGACGCATCGCTGGCCAGGTACAGCACCGCACCGGCCATCTCGCTCGGGTCGGCGACGCGCTTGAGTGGGATCTGCGCCAGGGCCATTTTCAGGATCGCATCGTTTTTCACCAGCGCCGAGGCGAACTTGGTGTCGGTCAGGCCCGGCAGCAGGGCGTTACAGCGGATGCCGAACTCGGCGCATTCCTTGGCAAACACCTTGGTCATGTTGATCACGGCGGCCTTGGTCACCGAGTAGATGCCCTGGAACACCCCCGGCGATATGCCGTTGATCGACGCCACGTTGATGATGCTGCCGCCGCCGTTCTCACGCATCAGCTTGCCGGCTTCCACCGACATGAAGAAGTAGCCGCGAATGTTCACGTCAACGGTCTTCTGGAAGGCGCCGAGGTCGGTGTCCAGTACGTTGCAGAACTGCGGGTTGGTCGCGGCATTGTTGACCAGGATGTCCAGGCGGCCGAACTGCTTGCGAATCCCGGCGAACACCTGGGTGATCTGCTCCATTTCACCGATATGGCAGGCAACCGCCGTGGCCTTGCCGCCGTCGGCGATGATGGCGTCCGCCACGTGCTGGCAGCCTTCGAGCTTGCGGCTCGAGACGATCACATGGGCGCCTTGCTGGGCCAGCAACTTGGCGATGGCTTCGCCGATGCCACGGCTGGCGCCGGACACAAAAGCAATCTTGCCGTCGAGGTCGAACAGGTGGGTCTTGGACATTAGCGATTCCTTAGAGGGCTGATTTACCGATGACATTCAGGCTCATCTGCTCCAGCAGCTTGTTCATTTGGATGAACTGCGCAAAGCGTTTGTCCTGGGTCTGGCCGTGGAAGAAGCGGTAGTAGATCTGCTGCACGATGCCGGCCAGGCGGAACAGGCCGTAGGTGTAGTAGAAGTCGAAATTGTCGATCTGGATCCCGGCACGTTCGGCGTAGTAGTCGACGAACTCGCGGCGGGTGAGCATGCCGGGGGCATTGCTCGGCTGGCGGCGCATCAGTTGCACCGGCGCCGGGTCGCCGGCTTCGATCCAGTAGGCGAGGGTGTTGCCCAGGTCCATCAACGGGTCGCCGAGGGTGGTCAGTTCCCAGTCAAGCACGCCGATAATCTGCATCGGGTTGTGCGGGTCGAGGATCACGTTATCGAAGCGGTAGTCGTTGTGCACGATGCTCGACGTAGGGTGGTCGGCGGGCATTTTGTCGTTGAGCCAGGCGCGGACGGCCTCCCATTTGGGGGCATCGGGAGTCAGGGCTTTTTCATAGCGATCGCTCCAGCCACCGATCTGGCGTGCCACATAACCTTCAGGCTTGCCCAGGTCGGCCAGGCCGCAGGCCCTGTAGTCGACCTGGTGCAGTTCGACGAACTTGTCGATAAAGCTTTTGCACAGTGCCTCGGTCTGGGTCGCGTCCAGGCCCAGCTCGGTCGGCAGGTCGGAGCGCAGGATAATGCCGTTGACCCGTTCCATCACATAGAATTCAGCGCCGATCACCGACGCGTCGGTGCAGTGTACATAGGCCTTGGGGCAGTACGGGAAGCCATCCTTGAGTTGGTTGAGAATGCGGTATTCGCGGCCCATGTCGTGGGCGGACTTGGCTTTGTGGCCAAAGGGCGGGCGGCGCAGCACGAATTCCTGGCCGGGGTATTCCAGCAGGTAGGTGAGGTTGGATGCGCCACCGGGGAACTGGCTGATCGAGGGGGTGCCGCTCAGGCCCGGGATATGGGCCTTGAGATAGGGATCGATCAGGTTGGCATCAAGTTCTTCGCCTGGGCGAATCTGGGTCGATTGGTCGTTAAGCGCCATGCTTATCCCTTCTGCTTATTCTAAAGGCGTCGGACTATTTCCTAATCTAATGCGCGCAGCCACCCAGCGACAAGGTCGGGGCGGCTTAATAGGTTAGCGTGTTGAAGGGTGATCAGCGTGCCTGATTGGTCATTTTACGGGCGGGGGCAAGGCGACCGGCGTGAGCACCGGACGGCCGGCAAAGTACTCCACCAGGTTGTCGGCCACCCGCTGCACGGTGTCGTGGGCGGCTTCCGGTGACAGGCCGGCGACGTGGGAGGTGAGCACGGTATTGCTCAGGCGCTTGAGGGCGTCCGGCACCTTGGGTTCATCGTCGAACACGTCCAGCGCGGCGCCACCGATACGGCGTTGCTCAAGGGCGGCGACCAGGTCGTTGGTGACCACCACGCTGCCACGGCCGATATTCACCAGGTAACCGTTCGGGCCGAGGGCGTCCAGGGCGTGGCGGTCGATCAAGTGGCGAGTGCCGGCGCCGCCGGGGGTGGCCAGGATCAGGAAGTCCGACGTGCGCGCCAGTTCCACGGCGGTGGCGCAGTAGGTGTAGTCCACGTCATCTCGGGGCTGGCGGTTGTGATAGCTCACTTCCATGCCAAAGCCGAGGGCAGCGCGCTTGGCGATCTCGAGGCCCACGGCACCCAGCCCGAGGATGCCCAGTTGCTTGCCGCCCAGGGACGGGCGCATCACCTTGGGCCATTCGTTGCGTCGCACCGCAGCGTCCGTCTGGGGAATGCCGCGCACCAGCGACAGCAGCAGTGCCATGGCGTGGTCGGCCACCGACGGCGCATTCACCCCGGCGCCATTGGTGACGACGATCCCGCGATTGCTCGCTGCCTGCAGGTCCACGTGCTCATAGCCGGCGCCAATCACACAGATGATCTCCAGCAGTGGCAGAGCGGCGATTTCTTCGGCATACAGCCCCAGCGGGCCACGGGTGAGCACGGCCTTGATCTGCCCACCATGGGATTTGATGGCCTGGGCGCGCTCGGAAGGCGTGGGTGCCAGAATCACATGAAAGTCATTGCTCTCGATGATCGGCAGGTAATCGTTGATGGTTTCAACCAGGACCAAAACGGTTGCGGGCATGAGGCGGCTCTTCCTAAGGGGCAGGATGGAAGAGAGAGTATGCGACATTTCCCGTGATGGTGGCGTGAGGGGCGTCAAGGCGCGGTGAGAGGGCGATGAATCCATTGCATGGATCCATCGCCCAGGTGAATCACTGATCTTTAGCCAATCCGCGGAATGGGGATCATGGTATCGGGAGGTTTGGGCGCGGCAGGATATTCATTACCGTTGAACGCGAAGGTATTGGTCTGCTCTGGCTTGGTCTTATCTTTTGCAGCGATTTGATCGTTGCCGTAGGAAGGATCGCTATTGCCCAAATGGCTGGCGTTGAACAGGTACGTGCATAAGGTCATCATGGTTGAATCTCCAGATTTTGTGATAAAGCGTCCTCTGGGTGGGTGGTTGGGGATTTTTCGTTCCTGACGTAAATGAATTGTCGTCAATTGGATTTACCTGCTCCCTACAACCACTATTGGGCATCCACACGTCCCGCCGGCAGCGGTCGTGGTGGTGCGGGTAGGCGAAGGGCTGTCAACGGGCAATAGGAAGTTTCATACAGCCCTAAGAGCAATGAGCTGGATTCTGGAATTGAGAGCGTATCGGAACGTCGCGTCCCCGCCAGGGGCGGGGCGCTGGAGGCGTAGGACCTGACTACTGTGTCGTCTGTCGAGCCTTGTTTTGCTCTGCTTGTGCTATTGGCATGAAATTGTACGTTGGAAAGAATTCCGTGGTGTAGACACCCCATGCGGTGTTTTCGATTGCGAGGTTGACTTCTGCCAGGCGCGACGCCGGCAGGCGCAGCACGACAACCTGTCCGATGCCCATGGTTATGTTCCAGCTGACGACCTCCACACCGGCAGGCGGGAATACCTTGTGAAACTCCTGCTTGGCCAGTTGTTGTTTCAACTCGCCCAGTGGTCGCGATTGATCGTGTTTAAGAAATACGGTCAACATGACGGTGTCGTCCGGCGTGGCAGCAGCGTTTTTGGCGACAGGTGCTGCTGTGTTTTGTGCAATCACCACGCCGGGTAACAGGGTCGCGGCGAGTAATACAGGCATTAACAGTTTGCGCATATTCATTATCAGGTACCTTGCTTGTTATTGGACTTTATTAATAAACATGAATGTTCAATCAGTGCGACATGGCTGTCTTCATGGGGCCGGTGTAGGGCGCGTGCACCACATAAATTCGAACGGGCGGGTTAGTGCTGACCATATCGCGCGGCACTTCGCGAGAATAGGTGAACTCGCTGTTGTCGAGTTTCTCGAGCCTTCTGACAATGGACCTGTTCGGCCCGACGTCAGGCACCAGGATATGGGTCTTTTTGTCGCCGGTGACCAGGAAATAACCTCCGCCACCATCGGCATATTTCGAGCGGCCTGTATCGGTGTAGAAGAACTCATAGCGATTGCGCTGCGGGTCCCACATCGATAGGCCTACCACACCGGGGTAACTGGCCTTGACGTCCTTGTCCGGCTCGCCTTCGATATAGACTTTGGTGGTCAGCCATTGAGGTGAAGAGGCCAGTGCAAAAACGTCCGGTTCAAGTGCCGCGGGTTTGGCGTAACTTTCGGACGAATTGAAGAGCCCCGTGATTAATAAACCGGCAAAAACAATAGTGAGTCTGCGCATTTTCGAATCCTTGTGGTTTTATATAAGTGTGCTGTTTTTCGGATGTTGCGGGGTGATGTTAGTTTGCAGTTTGGCGGTTGCTCAATGGCAATGTAAGGTTGTGTAACAATTGCACGGGTGTTGTGGTTAGAATTTTATTTGAATGCAAACGAAGTCCGATTTTGCTGTAGGTAACTTCTCTAAAAAGTAATGATCAGAAACTTGGCCGAACTCATTAATGCAACTTGGCCATCGTTCGAGAAACCAGTGACAACTCCCCCGAAACCACTGCCCAGGGCCGCGATTGAGCGTCTGCACCGCATAACCGTTCCTCAGCTAAGTCTTTGCTTATTCAAGAGAATCCCGGACAATCGCGCCCCTTCTATGGTTGGGGCGCTGCCTGTCAGGTTTTTCTGACTCGTCCCGGCCGTGTAAATGCGGAGATCCGACCGGATGAATGATCAGGCCAATAGCGTCGACGAACGCTATGCAACGACACCTGCAACCCTCACAAGCTGGAGCCGACAGGACACCACCTGGATGCTTGGCCTGTTCGGCACCGCCATTGGCGCCGGTACCTTGTTCCTGCCGATCAATGCGGGCCTGGGCGGCTTCTGGCCGCTGGTGATCCTGGCGGTGCTGGCGTTTCCGATGACGTTCTTTGCCCACCGTGGCCTGACGCGTTTCGTACTCTCCGGTCGTGCGGGCTCCGACATTACCGATGTGGTCGAAGAGCATTTCGGCATCAGGGCCGGTGCGTTGATCACGCTGCTGTACTTTTTCGCGATTTTCCCGATCCTGTTGATCTACAGCGTGGCCCTGACCAACACGGTCAGCAGCTTCATGGAGCACCAGTTGCACATCATGCCGCCACCACGGGCACTGCTGGCGTTTGTGCTGATCCTCGGCCTGCTGGCGGTGGTGCGTTGCGGTGAACAGGTGATCGTCAAGGCCATGAGCATGATGGTGTACCCGTTTATCGTCGCCTTGCTGTTCCTCGCGGTGTACCTGATCCCGCATTGGAACGGTGGCATCCTCCGCACTGCGAGTGAGATCCCGGCGCCTTCGGCCCTGTTCAATACCCTGTGGCTGGCGATTCCGGTGATGGTGTTCTCGTTCAACCATTCGCCGATCATCTCGGCGTTTGCGGTCGACCAGAAGCGCCAGTACGGCGAACACGCCGATGAGCGCAGTTCGCAGATCCTGTCCCGCGCGCACCTGTTGATGGTGGTGATGGTGCTGTTCTTCGTGTTCAGCTGCGTGCTGACCCTGTCGCCGGCGCAGTTGGGTGAGGCGAAAGCGCAGAACCTGTCGATCCTGTCGTACCTGGCCAACCACTTCAATAACCCGACCATCGCGTTTGCCGCGCCGTTGATCGCGTTCGTGGCGATTGCCAAGTCGTTCCTGGGCCACTACATCGGCGCCAGCGAAGGCCTCAAGGGCCTGGTGCTCAAAAGCGGTCGCCGCCCGGCCGCCAAGACCCTGGACCGCATGACCGCCGCCTTCATGCTGGTGGTGTGCTGGATCGTTGCCACGCTGAACCCCAGCATCCTCGGCATGATCGAGACCCTGGGCGGGCCGATCATTGCCTCGATCCTGTTCCTGATGCCGATGTACGCGATCCGCAAGGTGCCGGCCATGGCCAAGTACCGTGGGCAGGCGTCCAACGTGTTTGTCACGGCGGTGGGCCTGGTGGCGATTACCGCATTGATTTACTCGTTGTTGTCCTGACCTCAGGGCTCACGCAGACAGGCCGATTCGCGCACACCGCGAATCGGCTTTTTTTTGCCTGCGCAAAAGCTGACGCGGCTCAACCGCCTGCAGGCAATGAGGGCTAAGCTTACGCACGCTTTTTGCCAGGATGGGTTGGGCCGATTGAAGACTGAAACCGATGCACCCGTTGCCGTACCGTCGAACCGCAGCCAAGACCTGCTGGCCGGCTTATCCATTGCCGGTTTGCTGCTGCCGGAGGCAGTGGCCTATTCCAGTATTGCCGCGCTGCCGCCCCAGGCCGGGGTGATCGCATTGTTTGCCGGGCTGGTGTGCTACGGCCTGTTCGGCACCAGCCGCTTTGCGATTGTCTCGGCCACCTCGTCGTCGGCAGCGGTGTTAGCGGCAGCCACGGCGAGCATGGCGGGGGATGACCCGGCACTGAGGCTTTCCCTGGCCTTCGGGCTGGTGTTGCTTACCGGGGTGTTTTTCCTGCTGGCCGGCCTGTTCAAGCTTGGCGGCGTCACCTCGTTTATCGCCAAGCCGGTGTTGCGTGGCTTTGCCTTCGGCCTGGCGCTGACCATCATCCTCAAGCAATTGGCCAGTGTGGTGGGCGTGCACCTGACCGATAACAACCTGATCCGTTTTCTGCCGCAGTTGCTGGAGCAGCTACCGCGCTGGAACTGGCCTGCGGCAATGGTGGCGGCGCTGGCGTTGCTGGTGTTGTGGCTGTGCGCACGCGTCCCGCGTCTGCCCGGTGGCTTGGTGGTCGTGGTGCTCGGCATCGCTGCCGGGCAGTACCTGGACCTGCAGGCCTATGGTGTGGCGCAGATCGGCATGATCGACCTGCGCCTGGAGCTGGGGCATTTGCCGGTATTGCCGTTTGCCGACTGGCTGCGCCTCGGGGAATTGGCGTTTGCGCTAGTGATGATCCTTTATGCAGAGTCCTACGGCTCTATCAGTTCGTTTGCGCTCAAGCATGGCGACCGCGTGTCCTCCAACCGTGACTTGCTGGCGCTGGGTGTGGCCAACCTGGTCTCCGGGCTGTTCCACGGCATGCCGGCGGGTGCCGGGTATTCGGCGACCTCGGCCAATGAGGCGGCCGGCGCCTATTCGCGCCTGGCGGGGATTGTCGCGGCGCTGGTGATATTGCTGATTGTGCTGACGGTGCTGCCCTATGTGGCACTCACGCCGGAGCCGGTGCTGGCGGCTGTGGTCATCTATGCCCTGGGTCGAGGCTTGAGCGTGCAGCCGCTGGGGCGTTATTTCCTGTGGCGGCGCGATCGCGTGCTGGTGATCTGTGCGGTGGCGGCAGTGCTGGTGCTCGGCGTGCTGGATGGCTTGCTGCTCGCGGTCGCTATCAGTGTGATGCTGATGCTGCGCCAGATGTCGTCAGCTGACATTCAAGTGTTGGGCCGCCTGGGTGACAGCCATGACTTTGTCGACCGTCAGCACCATGTCGATGCGCTGGCCGTGCCGGGGGTATTGATCGTACGGCCCAGCGAGGCGCTGTTTTTTGCAAATGCCGAGCGCATCCTTGGCGCGGCCTTGCGCCTAATGCGTCAGTCGCCGGTCGAGGCGGTGGTGTTGAGCCTGGAAGAATCGCCGGACCTCGACGGCACCAGCATCGAAGCGCTGGCGGCGTTTTTTGCCCAGGTACATGGGGAGGGCAAGCGCCTGGTGCTCGCTCGCGTGCGGCATGACGCCCGCGAGGTGTTGCAGGGGTTGCCTGAAGCATTGGCGCCCCATGTGCTGCTCAGTGGCTTGAGCGTCGATGGCGCGGTGCAGTTGGCGCTTGAAGTGGGCAAAGCGTAACGCGTGGGGCTTGCCCCCGATAGCGGTGGGTCAGTGACAGATACATCAACTGAATGTGTTTGTATTCCAGGCATAAAAAACGCCGCGTACCTTGCGATACGCGGCGTCTTTCACATCAACACACGGTTAAGCTTGAATCACCGGGATGTTGGCGCTTGCTGCGATTTTGCGGAACTCGGCGATCTGGTCGAAGTTCAGGTAGCGGTAGACGTCACTGGCCATGGTGTCCAGTTTCGCTGCGTAGCCCATGTACTCTTCAACGGTCGGCAGGCGACCCAGGGTGGAGGCGACTGCCGCCAGCTCAGCCGAAGCCAGGTAGACGTTCGCGCCATCACCCAGACGGTTCGGGAAGTTACGAGTCGAGGTCGATACAACGGTCGAGTTCGGCTCTACACGTGCCTGGTTACCCATGCACAGCGAGCAGCCCGGCATTTCCATGCGCGCGCCAGCCTTGCCGTAGATGCCGTAGTAGCCTTCTTCGGTCAACTGGTGAGCGTCCATCTTGGTCGGCGGCGACAGCCACAGACGGGTTGGCAGCTGACCCTTGACCTGCTCCAGCAGCTTACCGGCAGCGCGGAAGTGACCGATGTTGGTCATGCACGAACCGATGAACACTTCGTCGATCTTCTCGCCGGCAACGCTGGACAACAGACGGGCATCGTCCGGGTCGTTCGGTGCGCAGAGGATCGGCTCGTTGATTTCGGCCAGGTCGATCTCGATGACTTCGGCGTATTCCGCGTCGGCATCGGCTTCCATCAGTTCCGGGTTGGCAACCCAGGCTTCCATCGCTTGGGCACGACGTTCCAGGGTGCGTGCATCGCCGTAGCCTTCGCCGATCATCCAGCGCAGCAGGGTGATGTTGGAGTTCAGGTACTCGGTGACGGATTCTTTCGACAGCTTGATGGTGCAACCGGCAGCCGAACGTTCGGCCGAGGCGTCGGACAGCTCGAAAGCCTGCTCCAGCGTCAGGTCGTTCAGGCCTTCGATTTCCAGGATGCGGCCGGAGAAGGCGTTTTTCTTGCCTTTCTTCTCTACGGTCAGCAGGCCGGACTGGATCGCGTAGTAAGGAATGGCATGAACCAGGTCACGCAGGGTGATGCCAGGTTTCATTTTGCCTTTGAAGCGCACCAGGATCGATTCCGGCATGTCCAGAGGCATAACGCCAGTGGCTGCGGCGAACGCGACCAGGCCGGAGCCGGCCGGGAACGAGATGCCCATCGGGAAACGGGTGTGGGAGTCACCACCGGTGCCGACGGTATCCGGCAGCAGCATGCGGTTCAGCCAGCTGTGGATGATGCCGTCGCCTGGACGCAGCGATACACCGCCACGGGTCATGATGAAGTCAGGCAGGGTGTGGTGGGTGGTCACGTCGATCGGCTTTGGATACGCCGCGGTGTGGCAGAAGGACTGCATCACCAGGTCGGTCGAGAAGCCCAGGCACGCCAGGTCTTTCAGTTCGTCACGGGTCATCGGACCGGTGGTGTCCTGGGAACCCACGGTGGTCATCTTCGGTTCGCAGTAAGTACCTGGGCGAACGCCTTTGCCTTCCGGCAGGCCGCAGGCCTTGCCGACCATTTTCTGGGCCAGGGTGAAACCCTTGCCAGTGTCGACTGGTGCTTCAGGCAGCTTGAACAGGTCGGTAGGGCCCAGGCCCAGCTCGGCGCGAGCCTTGTCGGTCAGGCCACGGCCGATGATCAGCGGGATACGGCCGCCGGCGCGAACTTCGTCCAACAGGACCGGGGTCTTCATTTCGAAGGTGGTCAGGACTTCGTCGGTGCCGTGTTTGCAGACTTTGCCAGCATGAGGGTACAGGTCGATCACGTCGCCCATGTTCATGTTGGTCACGTCGAATTCGATTGGCAGTGCGCCGGCATCTTCCATGGTGTTGTAGAAGATTGGCGCGATCTTGCTGCCGAAGCAGAAGCCGCCGGCGCGCTTGTTCGGCACGTAAGGAACGTCGTCGCCGAAGAACCACAGTACCGAGTTGGTCGCGGATTTACGCGAAGAGCCGGTACCGACCACGTCACCGACGTAGGCGATCGGGAAGCCCTGGCCGCGCATTTCTTCGATCTGCTTCATCGGGCCGGTCTTGCCTTGCTCGTCCGGCACGATGCCTTCGCGGGCCATTTTCAGCATGGCCAGGGCGTGCAGCGGGATGTCAGGGCGGGACCAGGCGTCCGGGGCAGGGGACAGGTCATCGGTGTTGGTTTCGCCGGTAACCTTGAACACGCGCAGGCTGATCTTGTCGGCCAGGGTCGGGCGGTTGCGGAACCACTCGCCGTCAGCCCAGGACTGGATCACGCCCTTGGCGTGTTCGTTGCCGTTGCGGGCTTTTTCGGCGACGTCGTGGAACGCATCGAACATCAGCAGGGTGTGCTTGAGTTGGGCGGCCGCGACAGGCGCCAGTTCGGCGTCGTCCAGCAGCTCGACCAAAGTCACGATGTTATAGCCGCCCTGCATGGTGCCGAGCAGTTCAACAGCGCGTTTCTTGTCGATCAGGGGGGAAGTGGCTTCGCCCTTGGCCAGGGCAGACAGGAAACCGGCCTTGACGTAGGCAGCTTCGTCAACGCCTGGTGGAATGCGGTTGGTGATCAGGTCAACGAGGAATTCTTCTTCGCCAGCCGGAGGATTTTTCAGCAGCTCGACCAGGCCTGCGGTTTGTTCGGCGTTAAGCGGCTGGGGAACGATACCCAGTGCTGCGCGCTCTTCGATATGTTTGCGGTAGGCTTCAAGCACAGTTATTACCCTCATCAGTGGTCCCACGGGACGCTCATCCAGAAATGAACGGCACGCATGCGCTCGGGGGCTTTTTGGGCCGCAAAGCCAGCGCTGCCGGCATTCCTTACAGAAGCTGCTTTCAAAGTTTTACGCCTGCAGAACGGAGCTGATGAGGGTTGGCGCGGGTTCTGACCTGGCGGGTCGAACCTGCGCCAACACCGTTCTGAAGGAACGACTGTGCTCGTGACGCTTTGAAAACAGCTTCCAGCGGATTATTGGCGCCTTACAAGGCCGGATGATTCTACGGCAAAAAAAATCTAAAGGTAAGTTACCTCGCCAAGTTTGCTGGGTGATCAACCTTAGACAAAGGGCTAACATGGCGCACTGTTTCGCTGATTTGTGTGTTGCTGCCCATGTCCAACCAAGCCATCAAGACCCCCTGCGTCGGCCTCTGCTCCACGGTTTACGGCGATCTCGTGTGCCGCGGCTGCAAGCGCTTCCACCACGAAGTGATCCAGTGGAATGGCTATAACGAAGAGGAAAAGCGCGCGGTATGGCTGCGGCTGGAGCAACTGCTGGTGCAGGTGATGGCCGGCAAGCTCGAGATTTTCGACCCCAAGACCCTGCGCGGTCAGCTGGAGCAGCGCAAGATCCGTTTCGTGCCGCACCAGTCCGAGTACTGCTGGGCGTACCAGTTGATTGCCCGGGGGGCGCGGGTGATCAATAGCCTCGAGGCGTACGGCATGGTGCTGTTGCCGGAGTTTCGTGACTGGGCCTTGCCGGAACTGCGCGATGCCATCGACCGCGAGTTCTTTATCCTGTCCGAGGCCCACTACCAGCGCTATATCGCGCCGGGGTTTCTGAAAGATGCACTGGCTGACTGACAACATGAATCCAAATGTGGGAGGGGGCTTGCCCCGATGGCGGTGCGTCAGCTACAGATTAGCTGACTGATACACCGCTATCGGGGGCAAGCCCCCTCCCACATTGGATCTCGGTTGTCTGGGGGATCGGCGTCAGGCCTTGGTCGCCAGTTCTTGCAGGTGGTCCATCAATGTCTGCGGCTTGAGCACCAGCACATCGCTTTCCACCGCATCCAGTATCACCTCCGCCGTATTGCCGATCAGCGCCCCGGAAATCCCGGTGCGCGCAACGGTGCCGATGATGGTAACGGCCGCCTGCCATTTATGCGCCGCGAAGGGAATCAGCACATCCGCCGGGCCTTCCTCAATATGCAGGTGCGCGTCATCCACGTCGAATTCAGCCTGGAACGCCTTGCACTGCTCCCGATAACGCTCTGCGATGGTTTCCTTGAGCTGGAACGTCGGGTCCGCCGCCGACAACATCGGCGATGGGTGGGCGCTGATCACGTGCAACTGCGCCTTGGCCAGGCTGGCAATATCAAAGCCGTGGTCAATGATTGAGTTGTGCAGCGAGCGGTGCTCGCCATCGGTATTGCCCACATCAATCGCCGCCAGAATCACTCTCTCCGCCCAAGGCGTGGACGTCTTGACCAGCAACACCGGCGTCGGGCAGAAGCGCAACAGCTTCCAGTCCGCCGGCGTCAGCAGCGCTTTTTTCAGCGGGCTGTCGGGAAAATGCTGCTTGATCACCAGCCCGCAGCCTTCGGCCTGCTGCACGTCGATAATGGTGTCATGCAGGCTGTCGTTCCACGCTTGCTCGGTGGTCACGCTGTAACCGTCCTCCTGCAAGCCTGACTTGAGCAGGCTCAACAGCGCCGAATGCTCATGTTTCTTGTCGCAGACCAGCAAGTGCAGATGCGCGCCGGTAACCCCGGCGATCAGTTTGGCGCGCTTGAGGGCCAGGCTTTCCGAATGTTCGGGCTCAATGACCACCAGGATGCTGCGAATGGCTTGCATGATCGGATCTCCAAAAAGGTGGACGTGGAATAACTATAGTTGCTGCTCGCCAGACGTCATGTTGATGCACATCAAGGCCGGTGGCTGGTGGTCTGCGGCGCGGTCGGTATAATCGGCGGCCTTTTGTGACCCTTTGCCCGTGAGCCCGATGAACCTGCCCGAAATCCACGAATTCCTCGGTTGCCCCACCCCCGATGCCTGGGTGCAGGCCGCATTGGCCGATCAGGACACCCTGTTGATCGACCACAAGAACTGCGAATTCAAAGCGGCCAGCACCGCCCTGAGCCTGATCGCCAAGTACCACGGCCACGTTGACCTGATCAATATGATGTCGCGCCTGGCCCGGGAAGAACTGGTGCACCACGAGCAGGTCATGCGCCTGATGAAAAAGCGCAAGGTCGAATTGCGCCAGCTACATGCCGGGCGCTATGCCTCCGGTTTGCGCAAGGTGGTGCGCAGCCATGAGCCGGTCAAGCTGGTCGATACCCTGGTGGTCGGCGCCTTTATCGAAGCACGCAGTTGCGAGCGTTTCGAAGCACTGGTGCCGCATTTGGACGAAGAACTCGGCAAGTTCTACTTCGGCCTGCTGAAAAGCGAGGCGCGGCACTTCCAGGGTTACCTGAAGCTGGCCTACCAGTACGGCGACGCCAAGGACATCGCCCAGGTGATCGAGCGGGTGAGGGCGGCCGAGCAGGAACTGATCGAATCACCCGACATCGAGTTCCGCTTTCACAGTGGCGTGCCAGCCTGAGGCCACGGCCACGCCGATCAATGCGGTGATCCCGGTCAGTAGCAGGATCACCGTTTGCATCCCCAGCGGCGCTGCCAGCAGCGCAATCAACAAGCCCGCCAAGGGCTGGGCCAGGTTGTTGAGCAAGGTGATCACGCCCACGGTCTTGCCGAAGTCCTGCACGGGAATGACCCGCTGACGGGTGCTGCGCAGGTAAACGTTGAACATCTTGTCGAAGCCGGTGACCAGCAGGAAGCCCAGGGTGTACGCCCACAGGTTGGGACTGACCGCCATGATCAACGCGCCGGCGCCGATCATCGAATAAGACAGCCCGCCCAGCACTTTCAAAGGCAAGGTGGCGCGCGCCAGGTAAAACAGAATCGCGATGGTCACCGCCGCGCCGGCCGCCTGCAGCAAGGCATAGGTGTCCTTGTTGGCGGCGTAAAGGCCGGTGACCATGGCGGCGGAGGTGGCCAGCGTCACACCGATGATCAGGTTCACACCGACCGCCAGGGTAATGATCCGCTTCAAGTCCGCCAGGTTATGGATATGCCCGAATGCGATACGCAGCGGTTGCAGCCAGATATCCCGATGCTGCTGATGGGTTTCCAGGCTTGCCGTGGTTTTACGCTGCCAGGCCAGCATGGCCAGGTCCGCGAGCACAAACAGCCCGGCAATCCCCAGCACCACCCAATGCCAGGCCCACACCTCCAGCATCAGCGCGGCCACCAGCGGCCCCAGCACCAGGCCGCTCTGGTCGGCGATCTGCGAGTAGGAGAGGGTCTTGGCATAGCTGTACTGCTGGAAGACATGCGGCATCAACACTTCGCGAGCCATGATGCCCTGGGTCGTCAGCACCCCGCACAACGCCGACAGCAGCACCAGCCAGTAGATACCGTCGAACATCCCATACAATGCCACCGCCACTACACAGGCCAATGCCCGGTAAACCTGGCTGATATGCAGGATACGCACGGGAGAGAACTTGTCGCACAACGCCCCGCACACCGGAAACGCGAGATAGCGCGGCAGTGACTCGACGAAAAACGCCAGCCCCGCCCAGGACACACTGTGGGTGGTCTGAAACACGATCAGCGGCACGATAAACAGCAGAATCTGGTCCGCCAGGCGAGACAGGAACAGTGAAACGAAGAACGCCAGGTAATCCTTGCGCATACAACTCCCTGTGAATGGCGTTAAAGATTGTGGGCTATTTGTTAAAAACTCTTAAAAGCATGAAGCTTCGGTGGCGCCAGCTGGCCAGTTGCTTTAGTTGCCCAGCTTGCCACCTATAATGCCCGCTCTTCAATCCGCGTCTGCACACTGAGAACTTATGGAAAACCTGGGTCTGGGCAAGGTCCTGCTCGTTGAGGACGACGAGAAACTGGCAGGGCTGATCGCGCATTTTCTGTCACAGCATGGTTTTGAGGTGCGCGTGGTGCACCGCGGCGACGAAGCCCTGGCGGCATTCCTCGACTTCAAACCCAAGATCGTCGTGCTCGACCTGATGCTGCCGGGCCAGAGCGGCCTGCATGTGTGCCGCGAGATCCGCACGGTGTCCGACACACCCATTGTGATCCTCACCGCCAAGGAAGACGACCTCGACCACATCCTCGGCCTGGAGTCGGGTGCCGACGACTATGTGATCAAACCGATCAAACCGCCGGTACTGCTGGCACGCCTGCGCGCCCTGCAACGTCGCCAGGCGCCGGAGCCGACGGTACGCGGCGCCCTCGCGTTCGGCCGGTTGGCGATTGACCGCAGTTGCCGGGTGGTCAGCCTGGGCGACGAGCAGATCGACCTCACCACCATGGAGTTCGAACTGCTGTGGTTGCTGGCCAGCAGCGCGGGCAAGATCCTTTCCCGCGACGACATCCTCAATCGCATGCGCGGCATTGCCTTCGACGGCCTTAACCGCAGCGTCGACGTGTACATCAGCAAGTTGCGCGGCAAGCTCAACGACAACCCCCGTGAGCCGGTGTGCATCAAGACCATCTGGGGCAAGGGCTATCTGTTCAATCCGTTTGCGTGGGAGGTCTAGATGCTGCGCCTGTTTCTGCGCCTGTATGTGATTCTGGCGATCGGCCTGGCAGGGGCGATCTGGCTGGTCAACTACACCTTCGACGAGCTGCTCCCCGAAGCCAACGAAACCTATAACCGCGAAGCCCTGCGTGGCCCGGCGTATGGGTTGGTGGAGCAATTGCGTGCGCTGCGCGGGGATGAGCGCCAGGCCCGGTTGGCCGAGCTGCAGCCCCATTACGGGCTGCGCCTGAAGCTGGTGCAGAAGGATTCCCAGGCCCTGACCGAGCGCGAACAAACGCTGTTGGACCAGGGGCTGCTGGTGGTGCGCGGCGACTTCATGGAGTTTCTGGCGGCCATCGACGGTGGCCCGCAACTGCTGGAAATCAAGCTGCCGGAAGAGCCCAAGTGGTTATACCTGTGGGCCTATGGTTTTCTCGGGGTGTGCCTGGCCATCGTGCTGTATTTCTGGGTGCGCCCGCACTGGCGCGACCTGGAGCACATCCGCCTGGCCGCGCAACGCTTCGGCGACAACGACCTCGGCTCGCGCATCCTGCTGCCGCGCAGCTCCACCGTGCGTGCACTGGCCGGGCACTTCAATCACATGGCCGAGCGCATCGAAAGCCTGATCGCCAACCAGCGCGAACTCACCAACGCTGTGTCCCACGAACTGCGCACGCCGATTGCGCGGTTATCGTTCGAACTCGACCAACTCAAGCAACAGGCCGACCCGCGCCAGCGGGGCGAATTGATCGCCGACATGTACGCCGACCTGGGCGAGCTGGAAGAGATGGTTTCCGAACTGCTCACCTACGCCAGCCTCGAGCGCGGCGCCACCCAGGTCACCCGCGAACGCATCGAGGCCCACAGCTGGCTCGACAGCGTGATCGGCAGCGTTGCGCTGGAGGCGGAGGCCGCCGGTATCCAGCTGTCGTTGCGCACCTGCGAGGTCGACTTTATCCAGATCGAGCCGCGCTTCATGGCCCGCGCCTTGATCAACCTGCTGCGCAATGCCATTCGTTATGCCGAGCGTCGGGTCGAGGTGTCGCTGGTAAAGTTCGGCGAGGGCTACGAAGTGCGCGTGTGTGATGACGGCCCCGGCGTGCCCGAGGAAGGCCGGGCCAGGATCTTCCAGCCCTTCACGCGCCTGGATGCCAGCCGCGATCGCCGCACCGGCGGTTTCGGCCTCGGCCTGGCGCTGGTGCAGCGGGTGTCGCAGTGGCATGGCGGGCAGGTGCAAGTGATGGATTCGGAGTGGGGCGGGGCGTCGTTTCGCATGACGTGGGCGTATGCCGAGTAATTGGTTTGCATAAGGTGGCGGTTAACGCTGGGAGGGGCCGAGGTATTCGACAGCTTTGTGGCGAAATGGCCAAAGACTGTTAACGGCTCAACCCCAGGCGTTCATGCCACTGTGCGATGGATTCTTCGGGGTATTCATCAAACTGCAGGTCGCCTTTGCGCACGCTGACTTCGACCCACGGCGCCTTCGAGCCCAGCATCAGGTGCGTATGCTCGGGCGGCACCGGCAACGGCGTGTCGATGGCCGAGGCAAACGGGTGGATCAGCTCCGGCCACTCCGGGCTGAACAGCCATAGCGCACTGCCGCACTGCGAACAGAAATGCCGCTGCGCGCTACTCACATGCGCACGGCTGGCGCCCTCCGGCTTGAGCCGAGCGTGGTAGATCGAAATCTGTTTGCGCCCGCGCACCCGCAAGCTATTGGCATCCCCGGCCAGGTTGATCGCATAACCGCCGCCGCCCTGGGTCTTGCGGCAGATCGAGCAATAGCAACGCTGGTAAGGGTAGGGGTGGGCACTGGTGAGGCTGAACGTCACGGCGCCGCAGTGGCAGGATCCTTCAAGCTGCATGGGAGGTTTGCTCTGGCTAGGTGACTTCTGAGCTTAGGTGCTTTCCGGCATCAGCGTGGCAATCAATGCCCGGATCGTGCCGGGCAACGCTTCCAACTCGCGAACCAGAATACTGCGCTCGCGAATAGCCCACGGCTCGTCCAGCGTCACCGCCACCAGTTGCATGGTGCGGCTGTGCCGTACGGCAGCGGACTCGGGGATGATGCCGATGCCCACGCCCGCTTCGACCATCCGGCAAATCGCCTCGAAGCTCGATACCTGGATACGCAGCGACAAATGCTTGCCCAGCCGCTCGACGTGTTCACGCAGGAAACTGAGCAAGGTGCTGCCTTCATGCAGGCCGATATGCTGATAGGCCAGGGTCTGTTCCAGCGTGACCGAGGCTTGATCGGCCAAGGCGTGGCCGACGGGCACCATCAGCACCAGTTTGTCGGTGCTGAAGTGCAATACCTGCAAACCGGCCGCCTCCACGGGGCCGGCGATGATGCCCATGTCGCTGGTGCCATCCAGCACGCCGCGCACGATATCGCGGGATAAGCGCTCCTGCAGGTCGACGGTCACGCCAGGGCGCTGGGACAGGAAGCCCGCCAGCACCTCCGGGAGGAACTCGGTGACCGCCGTGGTGTTGGCGAAGATGCGAATATGCCCGGCGGAATCTGCGCCGTATTGGGTGAACTCACTCTTGAGGTAATCCACCTGGCGCATGATCAACCGTGCATGGTGCAGCAACCGTTCGCCCGCCGGGGTGACCTCTACGCCACGGCTGTCGCGGTACAGCAGGCGTGTGTCAAGCTGGCCTTCCAGCGCCTTGATCCGCGCACTCGCAGCGGCCGGCGAGAGGAACGCGCGTTTGGCGCCCTGGGTCAGGCTGGGGGATTCGGCGATATGGATAAACAGGCGCAGGTCGGCCAAGTCGAAGTGCATGCAAAACTCCCGTATGAATGAACCCGGTAGATACCGTCCTATCCAACACCGCCCAAATCCCCGTAGATACTGTCTTATCCAACACCGCGCAATCCCCGTAGCAGCTGCCGAGCGCAAGCGAGGCTGCGTAGGCTGCGACTCGGTCCTGAATCGACAGCGCGCCCGACGCAGCCTCGCCGGGGCTCGACAGCTGCTACGCGCCATCTCACGCTCCCGTAGCAGCTGCCGAGCGCA
>JAEAMG010000456.1_pt1 | contig 46674 bp, 78 predicted proteins | sample 8958741 | NCBI WGS metagenome assembly JAEAMG01 (sample SAMN16933256, study PRJNA681125) | bioreactor sludge metagenome | isolation source: anaerobic bioreactor treating anionic surfactant - SDBS | place: India: Bengaluru | collected 2019-02-28 | reverse complement strand
GCGCAGCTTGCTGCCGGTGCGCTGATCGGCCTGGTTGGCAGCACCGGCATGTCGACTGGCCCACACCTGCACTTGGGCGCCAAAGGTGCGTCCGGCGGCTCGGTCGATCCGTCGACGATCCTGGCCGGGGCGATCCCTGGCGGCGGCGGTGGTGGCTTCGATTTCATGGGCATCATCAGCGAGATTCAGGGCTTGCTTGGCGTGATGGATGAGCTTGGCGACAACCCGTGGGTGCAGGTGGTCAAGGGCGCTGGGACGAGCCTGATCAACTCCGCGGTCGATTGGGTGAAGTCGAAGATCGGCTCCCTGCTGTCGGTCTTCTCCGGGTCGTCGGGTGTGGTCGACGGCTCGGTGCAGGAGATGGCGCAGCAGATGGCCGCGCAACGCGGCTGGACCGGTGAGCAGTGGTCGGCGCTCGACTGGATCGTGCAGCACGAGTCCTCCTGGAACCCGACCGCGCAGAACCCGACATCGACCGCCTACGGCTTGTTTCAGTTCTTGGACTCCACGTGGGCGACGGTCGGCGCGTCGAAGACGTCTGACCCGTCCGCGCAGATCCAGGCCGGCCTCGCCTACATCGCCCAGCGCTACGGCAACCCGCTCAATGCTCAGGCGTTTTGGCAGGCCAACGGCTGGTATGACAGCGGCGGTCTGCTCGATCCGGGCATGACGGTGGCGATCAACGGCACCGGCAAGACCGAGAAGGTGTTGACCGACGAGCAGTGGTCGACCATGGCGCGGCTGGCCGCATCGGCTGGCGCCTCGCAGATCGACGAAGAGAAGTTGGCTCGTCTGATTGCTGCCGCCGTCCGGGCGGCTGTCGACGGGTCGCAGCTGCAAGTCACTGGCGTGATCGATGCGGTCGGCGATGTCATCGCTGCGGAGATCGTCGCAGGCTATGAGGGGGCGGTCTAGTGGCGGGCATTGTCGGGTCGACCGGTCCGCTGCTGAGTGTGACGTCGATCGCGATCCCTGCCGGGGCGGTCGCTGGGCAGCTGGCGATCTTGTGGGACGACCTGAAGCCGGGTGACTCGGGGAAGCCGGGCGACGGCTGGTCGTCGGTCGGGCATAAGTCCTGGTCGAGGCGGCTGACGGCGGACGATATTACGGCCGGGACGCTCGGACCGTGCCGCGGATCGAACTCATTCCTGATCGTGCTGAGTCTGGCTGGCGGTATCGGCCGGGTCCGGGATTCGGTCTATGCACGGCTGGCTGCGGGCGGGGTCGGGATCTGGCTCGGATGGATGACCCCGTACCACTCGGCGGCGCTCGCATCGGCAACCTACCAGCGCGGCACGACAGTCAAAGACCCGTTTGATCTTTGGCGTCACGGTGCTTGGGCGCGTGCGGTCGCTACGGCGGGCGACTACGAGCCGGGCAGCGTGTCGCGCTACACCGATATGTACTCGATCGCTGTGCTTCCGTTGGCGGCGCCGTCCGCACCGGGCTGGGTGTCCGGCGGTGGGACGGTCGACCGTACGCAGGCGACCCGGCTGGTTTTCGAGCACAAGTCCGGCGCCGATGTCGGCATGGACCGGTACCGCGGCGAGATCCGCGTCTCGGGCGGCACCTGGCAGCATGTCGCTGCGGACGGCACGATCGTCGCGACCGCGCAGGAGATCGCCGGCTCGATCCCAATCTTGCAGATCGCCGCGAACCAGCTAGCCACGAACACGTCCTACGAGGTGCGGGTCTACTCGCATGATGACGGCGGCTGGTCTGTCGCGTCGGCGAGTCTGACGCTGACGGCCCGGACACCGCCGACGGTGGTGCCGGTGCTGACGACCGCGCATGGTGATCTGTCGCCGCTGGTGTCGTGGACGACCACGCCTGGTTTGGGTGCTCAAAAATCTTGGGAGGTGCGGATTTGCCCGGATGGGCAGGCTCCGGACGGTGCACTGGCGGGCTGGGCGTCGGGTGTGCACGCGGGCACGGACACATCATGGCAGGCCCCGCTGACAACACTGGCGATCAACGGCGGCCAATATGTCGCGTGGGCGCGGGTGTGGGACGATGCCCTGCCGTCGGTGTGGGTGTCGTCGACGGCGAAGACAATTTCGTGGACTCCCCCGACGGCTCCGTCTGCTGTGGTTGGCGCGGAGGGGCACCCTCCGACGGTCACGGCGTCCGGTGTGCCGTCCACGTCGCTGGCCCTGGAGTGGCAGCAACAAACGCCGGGCGGCGAGTGGGTCGCTATGACGGTGACGGACGGCCCGGCGGGCTCCGAGACCATCGAGGTGCCGCTCGCGCCGTACGGCGTGCCGGTGCTCTATCGGGCGCGGTCGATCGAGAACATTGACGGCGCGCGTCTGCCGTCCGGGTGGACGGTGTCGGCGCCGCTGGTCTCTCATGACACGTCGGCCTATCTAGTCGCCGCTGACGGCACAGACTGGATGATGGTCCGCATCGTCTCGGACGGTGGCCGAAGTCTAATTCAGGGAGTCTCCTCCACGCAGGGTGTGGGTGCGACGGCGATGCATGTGCAGCGCACCCTGCCCGCTGGGATGACCGGCACCACGGTGCTGTCGACATGGACTCAGGCGGAACTCGCGCGGCTCGTCGAGTGGGTGACCGGCCGGGCGAAATGGTGGCTCCGCTGGCCACCCGAACGCGAAAACGGCGGCCTGGTAGACACGCCGCCAACCCTGGTGGGGCTTGGCGATACAGCCTCGTGGCAGCGGAAAGTTCAAACGAACACGGCGACCCGTGAAGTCACCGTGAAATGGGTGACTCAGGAGGCTTGATGCCGATTCTCGCGACGGACCTGGAGGTCCGGCTGTCGATCAAGACCGGCTCGGCCGGCAACACGGTCGCTCAGGGCTCGGGTGCTCTGTCGCTGGGCGGCTGGGTATCCACGACTTTGGCGCCGGTCACCCTCAACGCGCTGTTTCCCGAATTGTCGCGCGAGGACAACGCGGCCGGCACACTCCAGCAATATCTCTGCCTGTTCCTGGTCAACAAGCACGCTTCCCTGACGTGGCGGACACCGAAGGGCTGGCTGAACGGCCCAACGAACGGGGCCGCGGTGGCCATGGGCATCGATCTGACGGCGGCGTCTCCGCTGGGCGCGTCGGTCGCGCAGGCGGTGTCGGTCGCGAACATCACGACCGCGCCTGCCGGCGTGACATTTTCGGCGCCGACCAGTGAGGCGGTCGGTCTGCCGGTGCTGGATGTGCCGCCCGGCTACGTCAAAGGATTTTGGATCAGGCGGAGCGCGCAGAATGCGCCCGGATTGACAGACGAGGGGCCGCTGTTCAGCTTCGTCGGCGGCACTCTCGGCTAAGGGCGCGTCGTGCCTTTCGTCACCGGCAAGCTGATCGCGGGTGCCTCCGGCACCCTGCCTGCGCACAACGCGGGCGACGTGCTGGTCATCATGGCGGTCAAGTGGGGCACGTCGGGCAGCAACCCGACGGTGCCCTCAGGTTGGACATCCTCGAGCTCGTCGGCCAGCATCTACCGGAGGTCGATCGGCTGGCGGGTCGCTCCGGCGTCCGGCACCGCGTCGGGTACCTGGACGGGCGCAGATGCGCTCTACGTCCTGGTCTGGGACAAAGCCACGGTCGGCGCCACCGCGTCGAACGGCTCAACCTCGAACACCGCGCAGGTTCCCGCGCTCACCCTGACACAGCCGGGCACGTCCTGGGTTGCGATCATGGGCTCCCACGGCAGTGTGGCTCCCGGGCTGCCGTCCGGCATGGTGGAGCGGCTCCGCGGCTCCGGTAGCGGCGTCTATGACCTGTACGCGGACACCAACGGCCCGGTGAGCAGCTGGCCTGCGCGGGCGGGAACGTTCGAGGCGGTTGCCGCGATCGAACTGATTCCGACCGAAACGCCGGTCGGCATCACGTATCAGCCGCACTGGTCGGTCGAATCCACGGTCGGCATCACCTACCAGCCGCACTGGTCGGTCAAAGAACTCCAGGTCGGCATCACCTACCATCCGCACTGGGCGGTTGAGGCGTACGTCGGCATCACCTACCGTCCGCGCTGGTCCGTTGCGTCTTTCGGGACGTGGCGAGATCTGATCTTGACGCCGGAGTGGCTGGACCAGCTCGCCGCGACGGATATCGTGATCGACTCCTACGCCGAGCTCGTCGATCTGGACGGCAACACGGTGAGCGTGATCGTCGACGGTGATCAGCGGGATCGGCTGCCGCTGAGCGGTGGGTCGGTGGAGTTTCATGGTTCACAGGCCGAACAGTGGTCGGCGACCCTGACTTTCAGTGATCCGTGGATGGTGCCGCGGACTGTGCAGCATCCGCTGTGGGGCGTGTCGACGCTGCGGGTCCGGCTGTGGTGGGGCACCGCTACTGCGCGGGCCTGGCTGTGGATGCCGATCTGCACGCTCGCGCTCGGCGATGTGAGCGTGGACTCGGACGGGCTGATCTCGGGCAGCATCACGTGCCGGGACATGCTGTCCACACTGACGGGCGGCTACACGGGCAGCCTGGATGTGGCTGGTGAGCGGGTCGATGTCGCGATCAGGATGGTGCTCGATCGGTGCGCCCCGACCCTGCCTGTGCAGATCGCCGCGACAGACGAGATCGTCGCGGATGGGGTCGTCCTCGGTGGGGACGACAATCCGCTGGCGGATGTGATCGAGCTGTCGGCGATCGGCTGGCCGGGCGGCGGGCCGCGAACCGACCGTGAAGGCATCGTCCAGATCGGACCACGACCGATCCCGGCCGGGCCGGTCCTGGACTGGCAGGAAGGCCCCGGAAACCCGGTCGTCAAGTATTCGATGTCTCACGGCATCACGAACATGGGCAACCAGCAGGCTGCGGTCTCGACGCATCCGGACGCCGAGGGCCTGTATGTGACGGTGCAGGACGACGATCCGTCGTCGCCGACATGGGTTGGTGGGCCGTGGGGTGTGCATCCGCTTCCGGTGATCACGTCCGACAAGACCACGACCGAGTCCGGGCTGCGGTCGCTGGCGCTTATGAGGCTCGGCAAGGGCTTGGCGCCGACGCAGAAAATCAGCTTGCAGGTGCCGCAACGGCCTGACCTGCTGTATCGGCATCCGCTGCTGTTGGCGTGCGCTGACCTCGGGGTCGCTGGTATCCGGCGGGTGTTGTCGTGGTCGCTGACGCTCCCGGTGCGGGGCACAGCCCCGGCTCTCATGACGGTCGAGACCAGTCAGGAGTACGCGTCGTGAGGGACAATCTGCGCAGGGTCGGGCGGATGATCCGCGCGGCCGAACAGGCTGGGCCTGGTGCTGCCGAGGTTGTGCAGACTGTGACGAGCCCGGCCGCCGGCTGGGTGCAGGTCGACTCCGCTGGGGCCACCTACCCTGCCCGCGTGCCCGGCTCGCTGCGGAAAACTGTCAAGGCGGGGCAGACGGTGCGGGTGTCGAAATCCGGATCGGTGCGGACGGTGACGGAAATCATCACCGATCTGCCGGCGCCTGCTGTCAGCAACGTGCCGGGCCAGTCGAATGTGGACCCCGAGGTCAACACGACGGTGTCTGGCGGCTGCTACGACTGGTCGGACGGATCCGGGTCGCCGCGGGACGTCTACGACCGCGATATCGCGGCATATACACGAGGGCTCGCTGGCGACATCAACGAGATCCGTGACGATCTGGATGTCGCCGCTGGCGACATCGTGCGGCTGCGGAACACCATCAACGCCCTTCGAACGACGGTGGAGCAGCTACGTGCCGCTCTCGCTGATCAGGGCCACATCTCATGATCCGGCAGCTGATCGACAACCAGCTGGTGCTGACGATCTCCACGCTGTGTGTGGAGGTTCGCACCCTGGACGGCCAACTGGTCTCGTCCCGACCGCCAACCCCAGCCGAGGCCGCGCTCGCCGCCGCCGCACCGCAGCAGTTGCCGCCGCTGGTGCTGGACCCCGAAATCCATGCAAGGAGGGCACTCAATGAAGCTTGAGATCGACCTGCCGGACGACTGGACGGCGATCGCTGACCCGTCCGCCCTGAGAACCCAGGTCGACGCGGCCATGGTCATGCTCGGGCAGGCCCGGCTGCGGCTGACAACCCTGATCTACATCCCTGCGCAGGTCGAGCAAGCCTCGGCCACCTATCTTGATGCTCGTGACGGCACCCAGCCGGACACCGGGCAGGCCGGCGACTGGCCGCCGTATCGGCAGCCGACCGGGGCCCATGACGCCTATCCCACCGGGCGGGTGATCCGCTGGAACGATGGCCGCCTATACCGGGCCGCGCGATCTGGTGTCGCGCACTCCCCAGCCGAGTACCCGGCCGACTGGACCGATGTCACCGCCGAGCTGACTGGTGTGGATCCGCCTGACACTCCGACCGCCGCCGAGTGGTCGATCACCACAGCCTACGGGGTCGACGATCTGGTCACCTATGAGGGGCTGGTCTATCGCTGCATCCGGGCCCATGGCACCGAGTATCAGGGCACATGGCGCCCGCCGGCCACCGGAGTGTGGGAGCTGGCCGTCTGATGCCGCACACCCCGAATGAGATGAGTGCTCTTTTGACCGCGATCGCTACCGTTCTCACCGCCCTGACTGGCCTGATCATCGCCGTCTTTGTGCAGGCCCGACGCGCAAAGGCCGAGGTGGACGACGCGAAGGCCGACCGGGTAAAAACCCAGGAAGTCCTCGGTGAAGTCAAGGAGCAGGTCGCCAACACTCACCCGACGAATCTGCGCGACGATATCGACAACCTCACCGCACTGATCGAGCGGCTGTCGCACTCACAGTCCGACATGAAAGCTGTTGTCCATCGCGTGGAGGCGACCGCCGAGGCGATCCGCGGGGAGGCTCGCGACGACCGCGCCCGGGTGGGGCGCCTGGAGGCTGAGGCTCATGACACGCACGCCGAGCTGTATCGCCTGAATCGGGAGACGAAGGCCGTCCTGGATCGAATCGTCCACAAGATCGACAGGGAGGACTGACTGATGGCAACCCCGACTGAAATCTTGACCGCTGGCGGTCTGGTCAACGCCGATCTGATCGTGCAGGCCGCGACGACGACCGGCATACCGCTGGCTATCGCAGCCGCCATGATCCAAAAAGAATCGGGCGGCAAGAACGTCTACGGCCACGACGGCAGTACAGAGACCGGGCCTGGAGTCTTCTCGACCAAGTACGGCCCTGTGACCATCAACGGCGTGACCTATGCGCAGGGCAGCGACATCCCGGTGACGCAGGGCAACTTCGCGGAGTTCCTTCGCCTCGTGACCGCTGGTGAGAAGAGCAACGGCGTGGGACCCGCGCAGCTCACCTACGCGGGCTATTTCAAGCAATACCCCACATATGAGTTTTGGGATGCGCTGGCGAACATCAAGTTCGGCCTGACGATCATCGCGGACTACCTCGACGGCGACACCTCCGACGCGGCGATCAGCGCGGCTGGCGCACGCTACAACGGCGGCACCAACCCTGGCGCCAAGGCGCTTGCCTACGGCGCGGACCTGCTCACCAAAACCAACGCCTGGCGGGCGAAACTCGCCGACGCAAGTGACATAGGAGGAAGCGGCATGGACTGGGCCAATCTGGAGCCGGACCTGTATCGGCTGATGAACGTCCACTACACCTCGGGTCGGGCGGGCCGCTCGATCACCAAGATCGTCCTGCACCACAACGGCGGCACCCTGACGACCGAGCAGTGCTACCAGGTGTGGCAAACCCGTGAGGCGTCCGCGCACTATCAGGTCGAGATCACCGGCCGGATCGGGCAGCTCGTCAACGACTCGGACACCGCCTGGCATGCAGGGGACCTGAACGCGAACCAAACCTCGATCGGGATCGAGCACGCCAACAACGCGCTCGCGCCGAACTGGACTGTCTCGGACGCGACCCTGGACGCGGGGGCGCACCTGGTTGCGGCGATCTGCCGCTACTACGGCCTGGGCCGGCCGGTGTGGGGAGTCAACGTTTTCGGGCACAGGGACTTTTACGCGACCGACTGCCCCGGCGCTCTGGCTGGATCGCAGAACGCCGCCTACATGGAGCGGGCGAAATACTACTACGACAACCTGCTCGGCGGAACGCCGAGCGACACCACCACACCATCGGAGGAAGAAGACATCATGAGTGACCCGCAAGCTATCGACCTGCTCACCAAGATCGCGGAGCGAACCCTGGTCATCGCAGACGCACTCACAGTCGGCAAGGAGGGCGTCAAATTCGAAGGGGATGTGATCACCCGTCTGCGGTCGATCGAATCCAAGTTCGACGCGCTGGCCACCACCGAGCCTGAGCGCGCCGAGTCTGAGCCTGAGACCCCCGCAGAGACCGCGCCTGTGACGGGCGCGAACGCGATCCGCAGCGCCGTCGCGGCCATCCGATCCGAGCAAGCTGCCCACGCCGCATACATCGAAGGCCGCCTGTCCATCATCGAATCCAACCTCTAAGGAGCCATCCAATGGTCCCAGAAATCCCCACCGACCCGGTCGCAGCCCTGATGCTGCTCGCCAACGTCGTGGTTATCCCGCTGCTCGTCTGGCTGCTCGGCCGCCGACAGTTGACCGGCGACGCGAAACGCATCCTCGTGCTCGCCGTATCGACTGTCCTCGGCGTGATCAACGCCGTCCTCACCCAAGCCCTCGCAGCGCCCACCGTCGCCCCGCGGACACTGCTGGAGTGGCTGACCCTGATCATCATGTACGCGGTCGTGATCGTGGTCTACAGCCAGGTCTGGTACATCCTGCTCAAAGGCCGGCTGGACGCGACCGCCGACGATGAGCCGCCTGCCGAGCGCGCCGAGGTCTGACCATCATGGGCGTCGGCGTGATGCGCCTGGCCCTGGCCGCTCTCGCCGTCGTCATGATCCTCTGCGTCTCAATCCGCACCGACCCGCTGATCGTGGTGCTCGTCAGGATCGCGCTAGCCATCATCCGGCGCACCTGGCTGGCACCCCTCGGCGACGGGCCGACATGACTAGGGGTTGGCGGATGCTCGGCTGGGCATCGACGTCAGCCCTGGTCATCCTCGTCGTGCATGTCACCGAAACCAATCTCACAATGCTGCTGCTCGGCGGGATCATCCTCGCCGGCATCTGGCACATCGCACAACCATGGAAAGGGGGCGGGCGTGTCCAAAGTCCACGTGTCGCTGCACCGCGACGCGGCGCACGGTAAGGCGCCGGTCAGCGGGCCGATGAGGTTTGCGCCGTCGAGGCGGCGCCCGGATGGGGCAGACATCATCCTGCCTGCCGGCTTCGACGTCGACCTGGTGGCCGGCGAAGCCATTGTGGAGCTCGACGCGACCGGCCCGGACTGGTGCTGGACCGCGTACGAGCCGACCCTGCGGGGCGCGATCCGCCACTTCCTGGTGCCGGACGTGCCCGACGATGAGGTGCTGGAGTACGAGGGCCTGACCGACGTCGACCCCGCCACTCTGGAGCCGTCCGCCGAGCCTGAGGCAGCGTGGTGGCTGGCGCTGCAGGCAGTGAGCACGCCCGATCCTGATGTGGTGGGGGCGGCCGTGGAAGACTATCTGGTCGCCAACCCTCCCACAGGGGTTGGCGAGGCGGAGCTGTCCGCCGCGATCACCGCGCATGTCGAGGCGGACACTCCCCACCCTGCCTACGACGTGGATCTGCCCTCTCTCAGCCTGATTTTCGAAAACCACATCATCTAGGAGCCAAATCGTGAGCCTCTCCATCAACCTTCAGAATCTGGCTACCCGGGTGGCCAGCGAGACCAAAGCCCTGCGCACCCTGGTCAACGGCAACACCGCCGACCTCAGCTCTCTGACGACGACCACGAAAACGTCCCTGGTCGCTGCGGTCAACGAACTCCAGTCGGCCATCGACGCGATCGCGTCGGCTGAGGGTGGCGCGACCATCGACGACGCGACGACCGCAGGCACCACCGTGTGGTCGTCCGCGAAGGTCGCGGCGCAAATCTCGGCCGCAGTCGCAACCCTGGTCGACACTGCCCCCGGTGCCCTGGACACCCTCAACGAACTCGCCGCAGCGCTCGGAGACGACCCCAGTTTCGCCACGACGATCAACACTGCGCTCACAAACCGGGTGCGCACCGACACCGCAACGCAAGGTCTGGACGCGACCTCGCAAACCAATGCACGCACCAACATCGGCGCAGCGTCAGCGACCCACGGGCACGCACTGACGGACGCGGGGATCACCGGGGTGCTGCCCGTCGCGAAGGGCGGCACTGGCGGCGGGGATGCGGCGACTGCCCTCACCAATCTAGGTGCGGCCCCGACCACCCACAAGCACAGCGGTGCTGATATCACATCAGGCACCGTGCCCGGCGCCAGGCTCCCCGTTGCATCGGACAGCGTGCAGGGCATCGTGGAGCTGTCCACCAACGCCGAGGTCTCCACCGGCACCGACACGGCCCGGGCGGTCACTCCGGCCGGGCTGCGCTACGTCACCGGCGACCCTGAAACCAATTTCGTGACCACGTTCGAAGCCGGGCTGGTCTGAGTCATGACGCTCGTCGCACAGATCTCTGCGCTGGCGACCAGCATCGCCAGCCAGGTCATGATCGCCAGACGCGGACGCTACCTGGCGGTCAACGCTCAAACCGGCACCTCCTACACGCTGACCACTGCCGACGAGGGCAGGCTGGTGACGCTCGGCTCGGCGTCGGCCACCACTCTCACCCTGCCCTCCGACACGACCGCCGCGATCCCTGTCGGCGCCCGCATCGACATTGTGCGCGCAGGAGCGGGAGCGGTGACCATCGCCCCAGGCTCCGGGGCCACCGTGAGCGCGACGCCGAGCCTCACGCTGCGGGCGCAGTGGTCCACCGCGTCAGCCATCAAACGCGCAGCGAACACGTGGCTTGTGGTTGGTGACCTGACATGATCCCGTCCGGCCTGTCCGCGTCGGGCCGCGTGAACCCCGTGGCGATGCCGTGGGTGGGCGGGGCTGCGAGCGCGTGGGCCGCGTCGACCGTCGCGATCCCCGCGCATGCCGCAGGAGACCTGCTCGTCATCGTCGCAGCCAGCTGGGGCACCTCGACGGTCCCGACCGCACCCGACGGCTGGACGACCGTCCTCGCCCAGGCGTTCCCTGACGGCACTGGAGTGAGGATCTCGCAGAGGCTGGCGACGAGCACCAGCGATGCCAGCGGCACCTGGATCGCCGACACCCTGTTTGTGGGGGTCTGGCGCGGGCCGACCACTATCGGTGTGGCTGCCGCAACCTCCGACGATGCCGGGTACACCGCCCTGCCGCCCGCGCTCACACTGTCGCGCCCCGGCTTATCCCGGGTTGCGACGCTCGGGGCCGGCACTCTGTCAGGAGGTGTCCCCAGCACCCCATCCGGCATGACATCCCGCACCACTGGCACCTGGTGGAGATGGGCGGACACCGACACTCCCGTCGCGACGTTTGCGGCCCCATCCGGCGCCGCGGCATCACTGAGCGTGTCTATCGAGCTGGCCGCGACCGCTGCCGGTGGACTGACTGCCGCCGAGCGGTACGGATGGGGCACACCCATCGTCGCGGTCGAGATGATCGAACCGGACCTACTGTCGCGACCGGGCTGGCTGGCGTTCGATGGCCCCGGCTACCAGGGTAAGGGTATCCAGAGCCCGTCGCAGGTCACAATCTCTGATGGGATCATGACGATCACCGGCACCCCCGCTGGACTGACCGGTGCGGTCGGATTCTACGGCGCTACCCAGCGGTACGGGCGGTGGGAGGCCCGCATCCGGGTGCCGGTCACTGACACCTACGGCCTGTATCATCCGGTGGCGCTGCTGTGGCCGGAGTCCGGAGAGTGGCCAGCAGCCGGAGAGATCGACTACTTCGAGACCTCCACCGAGGCCGGGATACACCCGGCGTTTTCGTTGCATCACGGAGGATCGGGCTCTCCCGTCGTCTGGCACTCGCCGGTCTCGGACACCGGCTGGCACACATGGGCGGTCGAGTGGCTGCCAGACCGGATCGTCGCCTACGTCGACGGCATTGAGTATGGGCGCACTGTCGATGTCACGCAGCTGCCGCCCGGGCCGATGTGGCACGGGTTCCAGCTCGACTGGATCCCGTGGACCACCGACCCGGCCGCTGTGGATGTGCGCATGGATGTCGATTGGCTGCGGATCTACGCGCTGTAACCCCACGAAAAACGCACGCACAAACAGCTGCCCTCACCCGCGCCTAGCGCCCGGGTGAGGGCCTTTTTGCGCGTCCGCGATGTGTGCAGATCCGCCGCCGATCTGCACACATCCAGCGGACATGCGCACGGCGTGCACACGTCCCCACCAGGGTGGGGAGCACTCCGGAGGTCAGCCCTGCGGCCGCGGATAGTCCCGGCTCATCGCCGCTGGACCCAGCCCGATCGCCTGCCCGATCGAGCGTGAGGTGTAGCCGGCGCGCTGCAAATCCTCGACCATCTGCCGTCTAGCCTCTCCGTCCGTCCGGCGCAGCGCAGCCATCTGCTCGGCGTCGAGTCGGAGCAGCTGCTCTCCCTCGGCGATGGCGGCGCGTCTGGACGCCTCACGTGCGCACACCTCGGAGCAGGTCCGGAGTCTGCCCGTGTAGGTGCACCCACAGATCGGGCACGTCCGCTCCCGGGCCTCCACACTCAGGTCCATCCGGCCGTCTGTCGCGCGCTGCGCTCGAGCGGCCGAGGTGGCCGGCGTCCTGAAAACCTCCGGTGTGCGGGCGTCGGCTGCCGCCTGCGGATCACGCGCCGCCTCCAGCCGCTGCCATGCCGGGGATCCGACCCGTGCTGCCGCCTGCTCGGAGATCTCGCGTGACCGGGCCAGGGAGATCAGCGGCTGCGTGCGGGCCAGGCCGTGCGCCTGCCGGTACTGCGCGGCGGTTATGCCGTGAGCCGGACCGGCGTGCGCCCCGACTGACACGTACCAGCCCCCACACTCGTGGCACAGGGCGCCATCCTCGCCGCGCTCCATGATCCCGTAGCGGCCGTACCCATCCGGCTCCCCGACCTGACGCTCAGGGGTAGGCTCGGCCCCGGTGCGCTGCCAGCGTCGATAGTGTCTCGTGCACCAGCCGCGCGCCCACGCGGGCCGCCCGCAGCCGGGCACTGAGCAGGATGTCACTTCAGCGCCTTCGTGACCGTCACCCGGGACAGCCCCGACCGTCTGGAGATCTCCGAGGGCCCGAGGTCTCGGGACGCGATGACCGCGCCGATCAGCCTGCCGTGAGCCTCGCTGGCTGCCTCGACCGCCTGCCGGTACGCGGCCCCCAGTCCGTCCAGCGTGTCATCGCCGAGGATTACCATCAGTGCCCCGCTCAGCGCCTCGGTTGCCGCATCAGGGTCGTCGTCGGTGGCCGGGTAGCGGTCGAAAATCCGCCGCGCCGCATCATCGAACGCCTCCAGCTGCTCGTCGCTCATTTCCTCCAGCGCCGGACCCAGCCAGGCGTCCCGCTCATCGGTGGTCCACATGTCAGTTCTCCTCGATCATCTCGTAGTAGTCGGCCAGCTCGTCCATCTCGTCGGCGATCTCGCCGCCCATCGCCTCAGCGAATGCCTGTCCCTCGGGGGTGCAGGCCGCGGCCGGCGCGTGCTTGAGGTCGTCGAGCTGAGCGTCGGCTGCCTCGTACAGGCTGCGGGCGATGCCCTCACCGCGGCGGGCTGGGATGACCGAGACGTTCATGATGATCTCGCGGTCGATGTCCACGTACAGCTCGCCGATCCGCTGCCCGTCCTCGATCGCGAACCAGCGGTGCATGGTTTCGGTCTCGGTGTAGTAGGTGCCCTGGCTGTACTGGATCTCGATCATTTCGTCCCCCTTGGTATGTAAACCACTATACATGAGTGTAAGCGGGTTTACAACCCCCACCGAGAACTTTCCTCAACAAAACCCGCGCGGTGGCCACCTAGACTGCGGCGTCGATTGCTCAGTCGTCGAGGCGGGCATTGATGCCGTCGAAGAAGCCGGCGGCCTCTGCGGAGACGATGCTGACGATCCGGGTCGGGTGGATCAGCCGCTCACCCAGCTCGGCATCCAGCGGCTCATCGTCACTCTCGACACCCTCCATGGTGATGATGACCGGATCGTCACCGATCTCGATCGGTGCCTGCACGTAGTAGTCGAGGAGCGCTTCGAGATCGTCGCAGCAGGAAACTCCGTGCCGGGCATTGTCGTCGCACATCCCCATGTCCCAAGACAGCCGGTCAGCGTCGAACAGGCCCTCAGTGCCATACTTCCGGTCCTGGATCCTCACATAGGTGCTCATTTCGGCTTCCCTTCCCCCTTGGTGATGTAAACCACTATACACATGTGTAAGCGGGTTTACAACCCTCCTCCGAGGAGTTTTTCGGGAAGTTTTTCAAACTCTTTGCACTCCGCCGAGGTCGCAAAAAGACACAACAGATCGGGCCAGTGTGATCCATCCGGGTCCAGTCCGGACCCTGAACGTCGTTGTCAGGGCCGCTTTCATTGGTACACCGCCAGGGACTCGAACCCTGAACCCGCTGATTAAGAGTCAGCGGGTTGCCGGTTGGCTATCCACTTGGCTATCTATCGACCTGATGCCAGCCTACACCGAGGCGCTTGATTCCCGGTCTGACTAGGCGGAGCGGACGACGGGAATCGAACCCGCGTAGCCAGTTTGGAAGACTGGCGCGCTAGGATGAGCCGCTACCGCGTTCATGCGTGCTGACTAGGCGTTATGCCGTTTTGGATGACACGTAGATAGCACCTTGATAGCATGCAGTTGGCTATCCGAATGGCTATCAAGGGAGGGGCTCATGGGATACGGCGACGGCAGCATCTACCAGCGTCAAAGGGACGGCCGCTGGGTCGCCGCCGTCGACGCCGGATTCCTGCCCAGCGGCGCCCGCCGCCGCAAAGTTTTCACCGGCGCATCCAAGGCCGAGGTGCGCAACCGGATGCGGGACTGGCTGAAGGAGTACGGCGACAAGGGCAGCATCGCTCTGAACCCGAAACTCACGGTCAAAGCCTGGTGCGACATGTGGCTCAAAGCGCGGGAGTCGAGCATCCGGCCGCGGGTGCAGGAGAGCGACGCCGGCTGGATCAGCAAGTGGGTGGTCCCGACGATCGGGCACCGGCCGCTGGCTGAACTCACCGCCGCGGACCTCCGCAAGATCGACACCGCGATGCGGAAGGCCGACCGGTCGACGACGACGATCCGCAACGTCCGCGCCCTGCTGCACACCGCGCTGGTCGCCGCCCGCCGCGAAGGCTACCTCGTGCCAGATCCCGTTTTCGTCACACCGCTGCCGGCTGCCGCGGTGTCGGACCGGGCGGCGCTGGAGGTGGCGGACGCGGTGACCATGCTGGTGACTGCCGCGCACAAGGACGCCTGGCCGCCGCTGCCGCCTGATCCCACGCCGATGACCGACCACGGCACCCAGCTGGCTGGACGGCTGCGGACCCCTCAGCAGCGTGCTGCGGTGACCGCCTGGCGGACCCTGAACACGCAGCGGACCCACGCCCTCAACACAGACGCGACCCGCTGGCTGGCCGCGCTGCTACAGGCGATGCGTCAGGGCGAATGCCTTGGTCTGATGTGGGATCACGTCGACCTGGAGCGGCGGCTGATCCACATCGAGTGGGAGTTACAGGCGGTGCCGACCAGCTGCGGCATCCCGGACGGACTGCGGTCGCAGCACCTTGAGGGCAACTGGTGGCTGCTGCCGCCGAAAACGCGGGCCGGTGAGCGGATCGTGCCGATCGCGCCGATGATGTCCGACGCGCTGGCCGCGTGGCGGGACGCCTGCCCGGCGTCGCCCCACAACTTGGTCTGGCCGCGCCCGGACGGCCGGCCGATGACCAAAGCGCTGGATCTGGCCGCGTGGCGCGGGTTGCAGGCCGCTGCCGGCGTGAAGAAGACCGACCTCGAGTCATTCGTGGTGCACGAGGCGAGGCATACGACGGCGACATTGCTGCTCGCGACCGGCGCGCCGACGGATGAGATCATCGGGATCGTCGGCCACACATCGCTCGCCTCCACTAAGCCCTACCTGCATCGGGATTTGTCCGGTGCCCGGGAGGCGTTGCAGGCGGTCGCGAACGTACTCACGGCCACGTAGATTCCCCACTGGATGAACATTGAGGCCCCTACCCATCGCCGGGTAGGGGTCTTTTTTGCATCCCCTGGGGTGGCGCCAAGTACCCGATTTGGGTACCATAGGAGACAGAAGGGCGGGCCAGAGGAGGTCGAACCCGAGACCGAAAGGCAAGAAGATGGCACAGATCGAAACCACCACAGTCCAGGAGATCCGGCTAGGGCTAGCCCTCAAGGATCTGATCGATGCCTGGGAGGGCGACGAGGACCTAGACGCCTGGGTCGACGAGGCGCTGGCCCACATCCCCGGCCTAGCGGCAGGAGATGACCTGATATTCTCCACCGCCGACTGACGGGACGGGCCCCCGAAAGGGGGGCCTGACTAGGGGGAAGGAGCGCCCATGAACGGCGCCGAGTTTAAGGTCTTGCGCGAGTCGCTGGGGCTGTCCCTGGCCTGGCTGGCCCAGCGCTGGGGGCTGGAGTCAGAGCGAGGGCCGAAGCGCTGGCAGGAGCGCAACGAGCCGATCCCTGAGGCCCGCGCCGCCGACATGGAGCAGCTCGCCGCCATCGCCGACGGGCTGGTCGAGTGGCAGCTGACCGAGCTGCTCGCCGACGCCGCCGGGGATCGCCGGCTGCTGGTGCCGAGGGTCGACGCCGACTCACCGGACGAGTTTCCCGCATCGTTTTACCGGGCAGTCGCCGCCCGCGTGTCGTGGGAGCTGGAGGGCCGGCTGAAGATCGTGTACCGCTAGCTCGCTGGCGTGTCAGATGTGCGCAAGTGCCCCGTTATCAAATCGTTACGTAGTCGAATTGCGTTCTCGTACTCTTCTGCGCATAATTGCTATATGAGCGCAACACACCAAGCCAGAGGGGGTGAACTAGTGATTGCAACTCTCGCCCTCAACACCTCGCAGCTAGCGAAAATCCGTCGATGGACCAAACTTCAGACCGACTCTGCGTTGGCCGAAGCAATGGGCACCGATAGGGGAAACCTCTCCCGCGTTCTTAGCGGGCGACAGCAGCCCGGACCGCAGTTCGTCGGGTCCCTGTGCAAGGCGCTTGACGCCGACCTGGCCGACCTCTTCGAGATCGTCCCTCAGGGCGAAGTCGCCGCCTAACTCCTCCTACCAACCCCAGCCGCTCCCCAGCGAGCGCACCTCTCTTGACAACTCAACACAGCTGACCGGCGCAGATACAGGCCACGCACTACTCGTCCTCGGGTGTGGCTGTACGCGAGAACAGGCCCCCAGGGCGGGGGGATGATAGGACGTCTCGCAGGGAACAGAACCGGGCAGTGGGCAAGCAGCCGCGCGGTAGGTCCCGCGCCGGAGCTGCTCCAAGAACAAGAAGAGCGCCGCCCTCGTAGCAGCGAGAACGGCGCGGAGCAATGACTCACGAAGGAGCTTATCAAATGTCCCTCATCCCATTCGAGTACGGCGGGCAGCAAGTCCGCGTCATCGACCGCGACGGCGACCCGTGGTTCGTTCTCGCCGACCTGTGCAGAGCGCTGGAACTGACCCAGCCAAACAAGGTCGCCCTGCGGCTCGCAGACGACATGAAGGGGCGGAATCGGATTCCGACCCCTGGCGGCGACCAAGAGATGACGATCGTCAACGAGCCCGGCATGTACGAGGTCGTGATCCGATCCGACAAGCCAGAGGCCGCACTCTTCCGACGCTGGATCACCAACGAGGTCCTGCCCTCCATCCGCAAGACCGGCAGTTACAGCACAACCCCTGCGCTGACCGATGACCAGATCGTCGCGCAAGCGCTCGCGATCACCACGGCCCGGGTCGAGAGTCTCACTGCTCGCCTCGCCGTGGCTGAGCCGAAGGCGGCGGCGTTCGATCGCTGGCTGTCCAGCAACATCAACTACAGCGTGGGGCACGTCGCCAAAGCGCTGTCCATGGCAGGCGTGCCTATGGGCCGCACGCGCCTCTTTACCAAGATGCAGGACCTTGGCTGGGTCTTCCGCAACCACCAGGGCCAGTGGGAGCCATACCAGACGCAGATTAAGACCGAGCGGCTGGCCGTCAAGCTCGGCTCCCAGCTGAACACCCGCACCGGTGAGCAATTCTCGACCGTCACCGTCCGCATCACACCCAAGGGCGCAGCGAAGCTCGCCACCCTGCTCGGCGCGATGCCTGAAGCGGTTGCCGAGGCGCTGGCCACCACGGGAGACGAGGCCGCGGCATGATCACCATCACCCTCACCCCCGAGCAGATCGACCTGATCGTCGACTTGCTGCCGCAGCCGCTGGAGCGCGAGCTGCTGGAGGAGAAGCTGTCCGTCACTGACCGCAACGAGGCCAGCCGCGAACTGGATGAGGTCAACAAGATCCTCGACATCCTCCTCGACGCGCAAGAGGCGTCCTACCTGAAAGCGGAGGCCCGGCGGTGAGCAATCCCATCAGCAAGAAGGCTGCCCGCAGGCAAGCCGTGATCGAAGACGTTGAGTGGGTCGCGGGCACCGATCACCCCGATAACATCGCGCGGCGGCTCGGCTACGGCAACGGCGATTCCTTGAGCAAGCAGCTGCGGAACTGGGGCCGTCACGACCTGGCAACGCGCGTAACCAGCGGCTACCGCACCGACAGCAGGAGGGCAGCATGAGCGCCGATCCCCGCGCGGTCCTGCTCACCCAGCAGGACGTGGCGCAAAGGCTCGCCTGGGACGTCCGCAAAGTCGCGCGGGCGCGGGTCGCGACCGACCCCCACGGTGACCCGCGCCCGATGCCCGGCTGGAAAAACACGGGCACCACACGGAAACCCCGCTACTCGATCAGCGAGGCCGCGCTGATCGCCTACATCAACGATCTACCGGACGCCTGAGGGAGGCGGCATGAGGTTTTACGAGGTGCGCTTGATCCTTGAGGCGCTTGATGATGCGGATGCGCACAAGCTGGCGGGTCGTGTCGGGTCCGGCCCGAACGGCTGGTGGTCGCTGCCCGACCTGGCCCGGCGCGGGGTGTCCGACTCCGGGCAGCGGGCCGTCCTCGCAGCCGCACGGCAGGAGGCGGCGGCATGACCTGGACCTTGCAGCTGACCCGGCAAGACCTCGCGCTGATCGCGACCGGCCTGTACTACACCGAGCTGCTCTACGACTCGGCAGCTCTGACCGACCACGCCGAGGGCAGCCTGACGCAGGCGGCGATGGACGCCGAGATCGCGGAGCGGGCGAACGTGCTGGCGTTCCGGCTCGGGCAACGCCCGCCGCACACACATGACTACACACTGACAGGAGAAATCCAATGATCGCACCTTCGAGTATTGAGTGGGTCGCCTCCGGGCTGGCCCGGGTGCTGCTCAACGAGGACGGGCTGCTGGTGATCAGCGGCCGCCAAGACTACAGCGCCGACGAGATCCACCAGATCGACGATCTGGTCAAGTCGGCGGAGGCTGTCATCGCGGTCGGTGAAGCGCCGATCCCGGTCCCGAGGGGGCAGCTGTGAGGGCCGTGGTGTGCCAGGTCTGCGGACGCACCGAGACCTGCTGGTACGCCGACGCGATCAGCGATGGCTGGCGGTGCGGAGGGTTCGCCCCCTTGTGGTGGGTCTGCCCGTCGTGCGCTGCCGTGGACGACGCGATCGAGCGAGACGTGGACGACGCGATCGACGACAGGAGCGCCTCGTGAAGACCATCGTCTGCTGCGGCTGCGATCGCAGCGTGAACCTGACGGAATGGTATCCGCCTCGGTGGACCGAGGGCTGGCTGTATGACCGCGACTCCAAGCTGTGGCTCTGCCCAGCCTGCGCGGCCTACAACGCGATCAATGGGAGCGCGTCATGAGCAGCCTCGCGCACCGGATCAGCCTCCTGCTGGACGTCCACGCACCGGCCGCCGAAATCAGCGGCGAGCAGCTCGATGCCGTGCAGGCCATCAGCCCGACGGACCTGCTCGGGGTCGCCATGCGGGCGACCGCCTGCGAGGCCGTCGCAGGGCAGTACCGCGCGAACCTCGAGCTGCTGATCCAGACGCTGCGGGAATTGATCGCGGAAGAAGACGACGATGCCTGAGATCAAACACTCGCGCCACTGCCGGATCTGTGGCGGCACCGGATCGGTGCTGGTCGAGCACGATCCGGATCAGGGCGACATCTACGAGATGTGCCCGATCGCTGAGGACGAGTGGCTGCGCCGGCAAAAGCCATGGGCGAAGCAGCCACCGAAGGAGACGGCAGCATGAGCGACGACAAGCCAACCGTGATCGAGGCGCTCAGCGCGGTGATGGCTGACGTGCAGGCGATCAGCAAAACCCAGCGCAACGAGCAGCAGAAGTACTTATTTCGCGGCATCGACGCGGTGATGAACGCGGTGGGTCCGAGCATGCGGATCCATGGCGTGGTGGTCATGCCGGAGCATGTGGAGACCCACTACCGCGACGCGCAAACAACCAGCGGGAAAGCGACGCGGGAGGTGACCCTGCTTGCCACCTACCGGATCTACGGGCCAGCTGGCGATTCGGTCACCATGCAGGCGCCGGGCGAAAGCCTGGACTCGGGCGACAAGGGCACAGCTAAGGCCATGTCGGTGGCGTACCGCACAGCGCTGTTGCAGGCGCTGACGATCCCGACCGACGAGCCCGATCCCGACGCCTACACCTACGAGCGCACCGCCGAGGCACCACCTGCCGCGCCGACACAGAAGCAAATGGCGCACATGTTCGCGCTTGCCACCAACAAGTTGGGCGGCGACGAGCAGTTCAAGGCGTGGCTTGCCGAGACGGTCGACTATCACGGTTCCCGCCGCGACCTGAACGCCGCGCAAGTGGCGTGGATCATCGACAAGCTCTCCAAACTCCCCGACCACGAAAGCGAGACACCCAATGAATCTCGTTGAGCAGTTGGCCGCCGTGAAGGCCATGCAGGTGGCGCTCGGCGCCGCCGAAACGCATCTGAAGAGCGAGGTGATGCGCCTGTCCGAGGTGACAGGCGCGACCACCCTCAAGGCCCCGCTGGGCCGTGTCAACGTCGTCACCCGCGAACCCAAGCCGAGCATCGATCCTGCCGCGCTGCTGGATTGGTGCCGGGAGCACTGGCCTGACGAGATCGTGGTCAGCGAGCAGGTTCGGCCCAGCTTCGTGAAGGCGCTGGAGACCGAACTCGCGGTGGCTGACGGCGACGTGATCAACACTCGCACGGGCGAGGTCGTGCCGTTTGCGAGCCCGTCCGAGGTGACCTCCTACGTTTCGATCACCACACCGCCCGACATCAAGGCCGCGGCGATCGAGCAGATCGGCCCGCGGTTGCAGGCGGTCCTCGACGCCGGCGTGCTCGGAATCGAGGCGTGATGGTCCTCGTCCTGCTGCTGCTGATCGTCGCCGTGCTGATCCTCGCCTGGACGCCAGCGACGGGCGCGCTGGCTGCTGCCTGCTGCGCCCTGACCCTGTGGACCGTCCTCTGCCACCTCGCCACCCTGCCCGAACACACCGAGGAGGAGCGGTGGCAGCGGTGAGCGGCCACCGGATACGGGTCTACAAGGACCGCGAATCACGCTGGTGGTGCACCGCGCTGGCCGACGGCTACGTGGTGTGCTCCCGGACGTGGCGGGAGGCCTACGAGACGGCGCTCAACCCGCGGCGGCGGTGGATGTGGTGAGCCAAACCCTCGTCGTCGACATCCCATCCGCGTGGTGGCTCACCTCGAACGGCAGATACAAGTGGCCAGACAGAGCGCGCCGCACCAAGCACTTGCGCACCATCGCCCTACTGGAGGCACGCCGACAGCACCTCGAACCCGTGACCGGCATGGTGTCGGTCATCGCGACTGTGCACTACCGCACCGCGGTGCGCGCCGATCCGGCCAACGCCCAACCCACGCTGAAAGCACTGATCGATGGGTGCACGGACGCCGGGATTTGGGCAGACGACGACAGCATGCACCTGATCGGCCCGGACCCTCGGCGGGGCTGCAACCTGCCGGGCCTGCGGCCTGGTGAGCACCGCATCGTCCTCACCATCACCCCAGACTGCAACTGAAAGGCAACACCATGTCAGCACACACTTATGTCACCGGCAACATCGGGCAACAGCCCGAAGCCCGGTTCACGCAAACCGGCACCGCCACCCTCAACATCTCCATCGGCTGCACCCCGCGCCGCAAAGACCGGGACTCCGACCGGTGGGAGGACGACGGGGCACCCCTGTGGATCACCGTCACCCTGTGGGGCGACGAGGCCGAACGGCTCGCCGATGTCCTCCACACCGGCGACCGGGTATCGGCCAACGGCATCTTGAAGCGCCGCGTCTACGACCGCCGCGATGGCGGCCAGTGCGAATCGCTGGAGCTGGTCGGCGCCCGCGATCTGGCGGTCATCCCGAAGGCCGGCGACCGGGAGCAGCCCAAACGGGACTCCGGGCGCGGTGAGAAGTGGACGCCGCCGGGACGGGAGCCTGTGAGCGACCCCTGGGCCGCACAGAAGCTCACCGACGAACCACCGCCCTTCTAGTGCCCGCAACGCCATCCCCCTAGTCACAAAGGAGATTCCCTATGTCAACAGAGTTCACTGAACCCGCGGGATTCAATCCGACACCAGCTCGGGAGCCAAGGATTCCCATCGTCATCCCGCAACGGGTCGCGGAGCGGGCCGCAACCCGTTGCGTCAGGGATGCGAACGGCTGCCTCGTCTCGACCTACTCCACCCCCTCCCATGGTTATGCGCAGATCGGCTGGCAGGACCAAAGCGGTCGCCACATGGTCCTCTGTCACCGAGCCGCGTGGGTTCACCACCACGGCATGCAGATTCCTGACGGCATGACCATCGACCATTTATGCAAGAACCGCCGGTGCGTCAATCCTGACCATCAGCGCCTATTGAGCAATTTTGAGAATGCTCGAAGAACACGTGGAGACGACTGGCCCCTCGGAGTGTGCAAACACGGGCACTCAAATGACCGGCTCAGGCGTACCGGGTCGAAGTGGGTTTGCACAGACTGCTACCGCGTATATCAGGAGCGGTATCGAAATCGTAAACGCCAACGGGCTGCGCAGGAAGCTTGATCATGGCGAAAACGATATGCAAGCGCGGCCACGACCTGACCGCTCCAGATGCCTGGTACGTGATGGGTAGTAAGCGCACCTGCGCTGAGTGCCGGAAAATCTCGGAGGCAAAACGGGCCCGGCGAAAGAATCCGATGATCCCGCCACCTCCGCAGCCCCTCGACGACATCGTCTACACCGCCGGCACCGAGCTATGCGCCCAGCGTCCGGACGCGTGGACCGGTCAGGATGTGTATACCCAGGAGCGGGCCGCTGCGACCTGCCTGCTGTGCCCGCTGCTGGACGCCTGCCGGGCCGCGATCGATGACATGGAGCCGGTGTGGGGCACCCAGGACACCATCTGGGCGGGCGAAACCCCGGGCCAGCGGGAACGCCGCAGAGAAGCCGGCGGCACGGTTCACCGGCCTCGGCTGGTGCATGTCGTGCCGGGTCGGGAGGCGGGCGACTGGCTCACCACCAGCATCCCCAACGCGAGAAGAAAGATCAGGCTATGAGCGTTGCTGACGAGGAGACCTGGCGGCGGTCTGTGCTGCGCATCCATCTGCAAGCGGTGGTCCCGCTACGGATGGCCGAGCTTGCCGGCGTCGACCATCAGACTCTGCTCGACGAGATGGAGCGGCTTTGGCCGCGGGACGACGACGGGCTGCGCGACCCGTGGGTCCGCCATGCCGACGCGATGATGTACGGCGGTGGAACGTCCGCGCGGGAGGGGCTGCGGCAGCTTGTGACAGGCCTGGCGGTCGCCGCGCTCGTCTCGGACGGCGGGGTCACGTTCGACGGGATGCACTGGTGCGTCGACCACAGCCGCTGCCTGGCGGCATCGTGATCGCCGACATCGACATGCACCGGATCGCGTCTGCTGCGACACGGGCAGCACGGATCGCGTACTCGACATTTCTAGATCCGGACGAGCGTCAGGTCATCGCCGTGTCTGCGATCGGGCTGGCCGTCGTCGAGTCCGAGGAGCCGCTGGACTGGCCGGGCATGGTGACGGTCGGCACGGCCGCGATCGAAAAAGAGACACTGGCCTGGCGCAAGGACCGCGGCCTCAACAGCAACGCACGAGCCGTGGAGACCTGGTGGCGGGACTGGAATGATCCCTGGCATACGTCCCGGAGGCTGCGCGACCCGAGCACTTGGGTGCCCAACAGTCAGGCGCTGGAGCAGGTGATGGCCGCTCTGCCGGCCGCGCACCGAGAGACGCTCATGCTGCTGGCGGTCACTGGCAGCATCACGGCAGCGAGCGTGGCCGCTGGTTGCACCTACGCGGCGATGCAGCACCGGATCGTCGCGTCCCGCATGGCCGCCTATGACCTGTGGTTCGACTGGGAGCCAGCACCTCCCCTGACGCGCGACCATCGCAGCGCGACGCCGCTGCCCGACACCTGCGGTCGCGGACATGAGTTCACACCCGAAAACACGCGCTGGCGGCGCGCCACCAGCGGCCGCGGACAGAAGCGCGCCTGTAAAGCGTGCGACCGGCTCGCAGAGGAGCGCCGACGCGAACGAAAGGAGGCGGCATGACCGAAATCGACTCTTTGGAGGCATGGATGCGACGAAAGCATGAGAGGTGCTGCGAGCGGGAGGCCGGCACTTTCGGGCCTGACGACGAGGGGTGCCAGGCCGGCTGCACGTGCCCCGACGAGATTACCGGCGCTACGGTCTCAGACTGCCGACGGCTGGCCGTCAGATGTCACGCCAAGGGGCAGCATCCCGGGCCGCCTGAGGCGTGCGAAGACCCTCACGACGTGTTGTGCAGGGCGGTGTGGCTGTGAGCGACACAATCCACACCCTGCGCGGCGTGACCCCTGAGCCGAAGCACATTGACGGCGCCGAGATGTGCGGGAGCGGGCATCCGTGGCGGCCCGAGACGACGCGGTGGAGGTACCGCGCACGCGGTGGCAGGCACGGCTCCGGGTGGGAACGTGACTGCCTGGTCTGCAAAGACATGGCCGACAAGGAGCGTGCGGCACGACGCGGCCGGAATCAGCAGCTGCTCGTCGACCTCACATCGGCCGGAGAGCACTGGACAACCAAAGGAGGCGCGGCATGATCAAGTCGCCACGCCCCAACGCCTCCCCGACGGGAGGTGCAGCATGACCCGCGGCCAGATGATCCAAGTTCTCCTGCTGGTCTACGTCGGCCTGCCGGCGCTGACGGTGCTGGTCGGCGTGGTCACGACCCCGATCTGCGCCCACCTCGCGTGGCGCGACCTCCAGCGTGAGAAGCGCCGGTGTTTCGCCGCGGTCGGGAATCACCCCTGCGGACGTATCCCGGTCGGCATCTTCTACGACGACCACGACGGCGTGCGCTGCATCGGCTGCGCCGAGCATGCCGAACTGCGCACCAAGGAGGCACTATGACCGACCGCACTGCCATCGCCGCAGCGACCGCGCACCTGCTCGCAGCCATCCTCTGCGCTGCCGCCGCCGCGTGGACCCGCGTCGCCGGTGAGGCCGTCTGGCTGACCGTGCTGCTCGTGGTCCTCGCTGTGGCCGGGCTGGTCACCGCAGGGCTGATCCTGCGAGGGGAGGTACGGCGGTGATCACACTGACGGACATGTTCTGCGGGGCAGGTGGGTCGTCGACGGGCGGTATCGAGGTGCCCGGCGTGGAGATCCGCACCGCCATGAACCACTGGGATCTGGCGATCGAAACCCACAACACCAACCACCCGAACGCCAGGCACATCCTGGCCGACATCTCGCAGACCGACCCGCGGTATGTGCCTGGCTCAGACATGCTGTGGGCGTCTCCCGAGTGCACGAACCACAGCGTCGCAAAGGGTCGCAAGCGGGCCACTATGCAGGCCAGCCTGCTCGACGAGAAGCCGCTACCGGACGAAGCTGCGGAACGATCCCGAGCCACCATGTGGGATGTCCCCCGGTTCGCCGAGGTCCACCACTACCGGGCAATCATCACCGAAAACGTCGTGGACGCAGCGAAATGGATTATGTTCCCGGCCTGGCTCCACGCCATGGATCTGCTCGGCTACGCCCACCGGATCGTCTATCTCAACTCGATGCACGCGCAGGCTCACGGCCTGCCCGCACCGCAGTCCCGCGACCGCATGTATGTGGTGTTCTGGCGCAAGGGCGACCGGGCGCCGGACCTCGACGGCATGCAACGCCCGAAGGCGTGGTGCCCGTCCTGCGGGGAGATCGTCGAATCGGTGCAGACGTGGAAGCACCCGGAACGGCCGTGGGGACGGTACGGCGCGCAGTACGTCTACCGCTGCCCGAAGCACTCGTGCCGGGGGCAGCGGGTGGAGCCGGGCTGGCTGCCCGCGTCCACGATCATCGACTGGGATCTGCCCGCCGAGCGGATTGGTGACCGGAGCAAGCCGCTGTCTGCGAAGACCATGGCCCGAATCAAGGCTGGGCTGGAACGGTACGGCCGGACGGCGGTCTTGATGCGGAACGCGTCAACCCGGGCCGGGGAATCGCCAGCGCACCTGTCGACGCCGGTGACCGAGCCGATGCGCACGCTGCTGGCGTCCGGCATCCCGCAGTCCCTGATCGTGGAGGCCGCCGGGAACACGTACGACGCGGCCGACCCGCGCCATCCGATGCACGGCCGGGATGGCGGCTACTACCGGGTGTGGCCCGACAGCGACCCGCTGCGGACACTCCACGCGACCATGTCGAAGGCGCTGCTGGTGCCGGTCGAGGGCCGGGACGGGAAGTCTGCCGCGCCGATCGACGGGCCGCTGAGGACGCAGACGGCCCGGAACGAGACCGGTCTGCTGATGCCCTACTACGGGCAGGCAGCGACCGCGAAACCGGCCTCGGAGCCGGTCGGCACCCTCGCATCGGTGGACAGGTATGCGCTGATCACCCTGCGTGGGCACAACGCGCCGAAACCGGTAACAGGCCCGATCGACACGATCGCAGCGAACGGCAACCATCATGCGATCGCCGAGATGGACGTGCCGGATGTGGAGGACTGCCGGTTCCGGATGCTGGAGCCGTCCGAGATCAAGCTGGGCATGGCATTCCCCGCCAGCTACGTGATGCTCGGCAATAAGCGGGAGCAGGTCCGGATGAGCGGCAACGCAGTCACCCCGCCAGCAGCCCGCGATCTGATCTGGACCGTCACCGAGCCAATGCGGGAGGCGTCATGACCCGCGTCCAGTACGCCGTCAACGGTCTCGCCCTGCTCGCCCTCGCGGTCGGCCTGGCCGTCTACAACATCCGCACGCTCGGCTGCCTGCTCATGGCGCGCATCCTCTCCGCGGCCGGCATCAGCCTCGGCGAACGCAACACACACAACCACCACTCCGAAAGGTGACACCGATGACCGACAACAAGGGCCTTTACGACAAGTTCCACGTCTCACGCACAGACGGCGACCCGACCGGAAAGCACGCCAACTGCGGCTACTTCGTGCTCGACCCGATGCATGACCGGGCAGCGCTCTTGGCGCTGGAGGTCTACGCCGATGCGACCGCGACCACGCGGCCGATGCTGGCGGCTGACCTGTGGGGCTGGCTCGAAGCAATCCGGATCGAACTCGGAATAAACGACGAGGAGCAGGAGGCAGACCATGGCCACGATCTATAACCTGCGCGATTTCGTCGCCCTTGACATTCAACGCCCCTACTGGCCGATGCACCCCGACTGCCTGGGGGACTATCAGCTTCCACCCCGACCGCTGGCATGGACCCCAGATGAAGCGCTGCGCCAACTGCGCGAATGCCCATCAAGCGAGTGGCGAGAGCATGTGCTGAAGCGCCTGCGGAGGATCGACTACGCCGTACCAGCCTACGTCCAGCATCCCCTCGTCGACTACCTGATCAACGAAAAAGCACTCAAGCAGGAGGGGCTGACCATGCCTGACAACCTACAGCTCAACCCAGTTCCGGACAGTCAAGGCTTCATGCTCTTTGAGCACTGGGAGACCTCCGGCACCGAGCCCACCATCCTGTCGATAGCCAGCATCCCGTCCGACATGATGCTGCAGCCTGGCGACGTCATCGTCATGCGCACATGGGCGCCCGCATCAGCGCCCACGATCTACAACTCAGCGAGGCAGGAGGTCGACCATGCCTGATCGAATCGACCATGCCGCCGAGGCGCAGAGGTTCCTGGCGAAGTCCACCAGCGTGTGGGGCTCCCCCAGCGATGTGCTCGCCGGGGCACAGGTGAACGCGACCCTCGCCATCGTGGAGCAGCTCAGGATCGGCAACCTCATCGCGCTGGCCAACGCCTCTCACATGTCGGAATCGTTCGATGACACCGAGGAAGCGCAGCGGCAAGCGGCGTACAAGCTCATCGCGTACCGCCAACTAGACCCGGACGACGAACTCCCGGTCATCGCCCCCGACATCGCCGCTGCCCTGGGGATCGATCATGACGATCCTCGCTGAAGGAGATGGGGGAATGAGCGCGCCAACCCTCTACCACTACACCTGCGACCACGCCCGCCAGCTGATCGGCATGCGCGGCAAGCTCAAACCTAACCGGCATCCATGGCTGACGCGCCCGCTGCTATGGCTCACCGACCTGGATCACGCCAACATACAGGCGCTGGGGCTGACCAGCCTCACGCTCGACTGCGACCGCACCGCATGGCGCTACCGCATCCGCGACGGCTACACCCGAGGCCAGCCAAAAGGCACCGTGGAGCCGTGGATTACCTCGCGTGCACGACGGGAGAGCGCGTCGATAGACGTGGTCTATCTGGAGATGCCACCCGCCCAGCCAGAGCACTGGTGGATCTCCTACAGCCCACTGTGGGGCATCCTCGACCAACCCGAGGTGCAGCCATGACCGCAACCCGCGCACCGCGGCCCATCCCGCTCAGCATCCGCGCCGAAGACCTCCTCATCGCAGCCGCCGTCCTCGCAGCACTCGGCGACCGCAGACAACAGGCCAGCCTCCAGCAGGCAGCGGACCGGCTCGACCGGTGCGCACGCATCTGCTGGCAGCAACAACACCCCGAAGGAGACAACGCTGATGAGCAACCGCATTGACGAGATCCGCGGGCGACTCCGCTACCGACGCGGTCTCCCCATCTACACCCCCAGCATGCTGGCCGTCGAGAACAAGAACGACCTCTACGACTGGAGCTTTCGGGGCACCTATCACGACGCCCTATTCATGGCCCACGCCGTCGACGACATTCGCTTCCTGCTCGGCGAGATCGACCGGCTGGAAGCCGAGGCGGAAGGAGACGCTGAGGATGATTGACGACGACTACGCCGAGGTGCACATCGCTGACCTCCCCGCCGCGATTGATAAGAGGCAGCGATAATGGCGCGCAGCTACGGCAAGACATACCTGTCGATCTGGGGCGACGGTGACTTCAGAGCACTCCACCCAGACGCTCAACGCATGTACTTGTTCCTGACCTCCCAGCAGGACTTGTCGTGCGTCGGAACGATCCCGCTGCGCATCAGCAGGTGGGCGAACTGCGCCGCCGACCAGACCGCCCAGCAGGTCCGTTCAGCTCTCGCCGAGTTGGCCAGGGGAAACTTCATCGTCGTCGACGAATGCACCGAAGAGGTGCTCGTCCGGTCGTTCGTCCGCCGGGATGAGGGCTGGAAGTCACCGAACATGATGAAGTCGATCGTCTCCACTGCACGCACTGTCATGTCCGAATCGCTGCGGGCTGTGCTTCGCTCCGAGATCTCCAGGATCGACACGAGCGAGCTATCAACCAAGATCAACACCAAGACGGAGCGGTCAACGAAGGACTTCATCGACATGCTGATTGCTGCTGTCGAGAAGGATCTGAGGGACTGTGAGGTGGCTCCCGAGGTCGCCAACTGGGGCGACGAAACCCTTCCTGAAAGGGTTACCGAAACCCTTCCCGAAACCCATTCGGAAACCCTTCCCGAAAACGGCCCAAAACCGGCCTACGGGAACCCTTCCCGGAACCCTTCCCGAAAGGGTTCCTTAACAGCAATAACACCTACACCTTCAATAGCAACTTCAATAGCAACTACACCTGCCGATTTCAGCCCGGAACAGGTCGATCCTTGCGGCTTCAACCAGTTCTACGACGCCTACCCACGCCACATGAAGCGCGCAGACGCCGAAAAAGCCTGGCGCCAAGCCGTCAAACGCGCCACACCAGAAGAGATCCTCGCTGGCGCTCGGCGACTGAGAGTCGACCCAAACCTTCCCGAGAAAAACTTCATCCCCTACCCAGCCACCTGGCTCAGAGCCGACGGCTGGAACGACGAACCCCTACCGCCACGCAACAGCAGGCAGACCAACGGGCTCACCGACACCCAATGGCAGCAAGCGTTCGACCGCGCCGTTGCCGACGATCGAGCAGCAGGGAGAATCGCATGATCAAGACCGAAGCAGCAGCGCTGTGCCGATACCTGCAAGCGTGCTGCCCGCAACAGAAGTTCGACCAGTTCACCTCAGACGCATGGTTCGATCTGCTCGCCGACATGCCCTACGGTCTCGCCAAGCTCGCCGCGCAGCGAGTCGCCAGCCGGCAGCCGTTCGTGTCGCCGTCCGAGATCATCGCCACCGCGAAGGCCATGCGGAAAGCCGTAGATCCGCACATCACCCGCCTCCTCGACGAGACCGAAGGCGCAGCGCCCGCCGATCCTGACGCCGATTGGATTGCCTGGTGCAAAGCCCGCCGCGAACGGGTCGCCTACCTCGTCGACCTGGCGATTGCCACTAAGGCGGCCACTTTCGGGGATGAACTCGTGGAGCAGGTCACCGCCGTGGACGCGGACCGGCTGCCGCTGGAACCCAAGCCGCAGCTTCCGACGGTCGACCACAAGGCCGACATCGTCCAGATCACCAGGCGCACCGGAAGGACCGCATCGTGACCAGCATCGGCCAAACCTGATGATCCGCCCAACGCAACGCCCACCGGAGCGCGTCTGCCCCGACTGCGGCGGGCCGCTCCCGGCCGGCCACGCACGCTGCACCACCTGCAAACGGAAGGCAGGCCTATGACCAGGAATGCCGACGAGACCGACAAAACCGGGCCTGAGACAAGCGCACAGGCCAATCCGGCACCTGCAAACGCCGAGGCGTCTACGGGGCGCGCAGAATCGCGCACAGCGCCTTTGGGTGCCACGGAGATCTTCCGCCGGATCATGCACGGACGGTGCCAATGCGACCTGTGCCGGCAGAGCACGGCGGGCGAAGCATGACACCCGAACAGATCAACCGCATCCTCGCCGCCAACATCGCCCGCTGCACACCCGAGGCGCTGGCACAGATAGCCGAGGGCAAGCTCACCACCGAGCAGTGGCAGCAGGCCGTCCGCATGACCGCCGAGCTGATGCACGCACTGCACACCAAGGAGGAGACCAAGTGAGCCAGCAGAAAACCGACGAGCACGTGGCAGAAGTCATGAGCTACGCCGAAGATGAACGCCGTCCCCGCATGACCCCCGAGCTTGAGGCCCTCCACGCCAACGCCATGCAAGAAGCGCGCCGCCGGCAGATCCTGCGGGACGGCTTCAAGTCGAGCGCCGATCAGCTGGCGGTATCGACTCAATGCCGGGAGGAGAAGATTTCATGAGCATCATGTCCAGGATTGTCCAGCGCTCGCCATGCTCCGCGAACGATGCGTCGAAAATCGTCGACGCTATCGAGGCTGCAAAAACAGTGGACAGTAACGCCGCTTGCCGCATGGCGATTCGCATGCTGAATTCCGGGTTCAAGCCAGAAGATGTCGAGGCCGTTTTCAGGTTGATTGGGGAGTACTTCAAGTGAGGCGTCGAACCAAGCAGCAGCATCACATCGTGCAGATCCTCGGAGCCAGGCCGCCCTACGGAGGCACCGTCGAGTACGCCTGGCGGTGTACCTGCGGCGACAGCCAAGCGTTCTCTGGGCCGCTTTCGATATCATCCACGTGGACCAGCGCGCAGATGCACGCCTACCTGTGGGGAGGGTCAATCGCGTGACCGAACACAACAAGCAGGGCGAGCCGATCTGTGAGTTCTCTGACCTGCCAGTCGTGATGTGTGCGCACTGCTCGGGCAAGACCAGCAACCCTGAGCCGATCGGGCTGCACGCCCTACCCAGCAAGCCGGGCCGTCCGGTCGACCTCGGCAGCTATCGCGGCATCGGCTACTGCTCGCCTGGCCAGGTGCCCGTTCCGGACCATGGCAGGCCATGCGCCTGCGGTCGTCCTGCGGGGGATGCATTCATCTGCCCGGCCTGCCTCGATCTGCTCGAGGTCCACCTCGGCGACGTGCCCGCCATGGTCGAAGACCTCGAGGTCGCTGCTCAACGCCGCGACCGGGTGACCGTGCAGCGCCGGCCCACCAAAGCACCTGCCGACAGCCTGCGACTGCTCGACGGCTGGGACGGATTCGCTGAAGGGTCGGTCGATCCAGACATGCCGGTGACTGCCGCCATGGTTGCTGCGGACGCATCGCAGCGCTGGGCTCGCATCCTCGGGCACGGCAGGCCAGACAAAGCCGCTGCTGGCGAAGCCCTCGATGCGCTGCATGCCGAGCTTGTCTCTGCGGTGCGCATCCTGCTGGAGCGGATCGGCCAGACCTACGTGGGTGACCCGACCAGTCAGGGCATCTCGCTGTGGCTGCTCACACACAGCAGGTCTATCGCCCTGTCGCCAGCAGGGCCGGACATCGCGGACGCCATGCGCCGCATCCACCGGCGCGCCATGGCCATCATCGACAACGCTGCTGAGTTGGTGCGGTATGGGCGATGCGGCACTGAGGGCTGTGATGCGGAGCTGCTCGTGCCTACTGGTGTCGAGGTCTGGCAGTGCCCTGGTTGCGGCACGGCGTACTCGGTCGCTGGGCTGGATCAGTGGAGGCAGGATCTGGCTGCTGATCAGTGCGGCACTGTCGGCGAGTTGGTGGAGTGGGCGCGCATCATCGGGGTGCAGACCACGCGAAACCGCATCAACTGGTGGATCACGTCAGGCCAGATGAGCAGGCGCGGTGCGACTGTGGACGGCGCGACGTATCGGCTGGGTGATGTGCTGGACCTTGAGGCCAGGCGTCGCAGCACTGCGAGTTGAGTCCCAAACAGGGCATGTGATAGGATCTCGGCATAGCCGAACGTGTGGAATCCACCGGATCGGCTTTTTCTATCCTCACACCAGCCAGAGGGTGTAGACATGGAGCGCATCGTCCTCTACAGCCAGACACCCAACGCAGCTGCTCACTACCTCGACTGGATGCACAACCGCATGGCGATTGGCATCGTTGAGAAGTACCGCCGCGTCAATGGTGATCAATCGCTGACACTCATCGACGGCACCACAATTCGCGTCTCCATGCGCGCAGGAGACAGAGTCGACCTCGTACTCACCGACACCTCCCATGTCGACCCCGACATCATCGCCGCAGTCGCAATCTCAGGCGGCCGAATCGTCCACATCGAGCCACTACGCGTGGAGATCGAACGCATCGAACAAGCCTGCCTCGCCGCGACTTAGACCACCACCCCTCCTAAAACCCGGAGGTCAACCACGGGACAGAGGCCGCACGTCACCGGCCTCTCTCCCCCAGATGCCCCATAGGGGGGTCATGGAGGGGTGCCGTGGCTGCGTGGGGCGGTAGGCGAGCCCAGAAGGCTCTGGAGCATGTGAGGGCGCGAGGGGCCCGGGAATCGGCTCCCTGCTGCATCTGTGGACGGCCGATTGACTACCGCCTGAGGGCTCCGAACGAGATGTCGTGCTCGGTGCAGCATGTGATCCCGCAAAGCGTTGATCCGCTGCGGATTTGGGACCCCATGAACTGGGAGCCGGCGCATTTGCGTTGCAACAAAGAGGCTGGCGCGTCATTGCCGCCTTCGCCGCATCGTCTGGTGGTCGCATTGTTTGGCCCGCCCGGTGCCGGAAAGACGACCGCGGCTCGCGAGTCCGGGCTGGAGATTTTCGACCGGGATGACGACAAGTGGACATCGGAGCATGCGTTTCGTGAGGCGCTAGCCAATGTGGGTGCGAATCCGTTCGCTCGGGCTGTGGTGCTGCGTTCGGGTGCGTCGTCGTCGGCGCGCGCGAAGACGATGACCGCGTGCGCGGCGACTCACGCCTACCTGCTGGTCGAGTCGCGCAGCGTGCTGGCTGCGCGGGTGTCGGCCCGTGGTCGTGACGACAAGGCGATCACGCTCATGGCGATCGGGCAGTGGTTCGACCAGTTCGACCGCCGTGACGGCGTGGAGGATTTCCCTGGCTGGCAGGCGGCGCTGCCTGGCGAGTTCGGGGAGGACGGCAGTGACATGTGGGTGGCAGACGGATGGTGAGCAAGCCGAAGGCTCCGCCGATCACTGATCTGGTGGAGGCCACGGAGGCCGCGATCGTTGAGGGCTATCGGCTTGGCGTGCTGACCGAGTTGGACCGCGCCGCCGTTCAGGCGCTCCGCGACCTCGCGGTGAAAATCTCCGTGCAGGACGAGTACTTCGACGCTCTGCGAGATGACCAGCCCGAGGGCCGCCCGCCCGGCATCGACAACGTGTCAATCCCCACATTCCTCAAATTCTGTCAGGCGCTCGGGCTCACGGTCAGCGCTCGGACGACTGAGGCGGTGAAGCCGCCGGCGGAGAAGGCGGTGGCGAAGAGTGGCGTCGCGAAGTTCCGTCAAGCCACGGGTGCGGCCTCCCGAGTATAAGGGCTGCGAAGTCCCGCGGATCTTCACTCCGCCGCTACGCGAACTAACCGAGGAAACCTCCCTCGGTTTCATGATGATCGCGTTCGCCGCCGAGGTGCTGGGGATCACGCTGTTCCCGTGGCAGCGGTGGCTGCTCATCCATGCGTTCGAACTGCACCCCATGTGGACCGTGTCCACCATGGGCCAGCGCGGCCCGCTCGATCCACTGTTCAGGTTTCGCAAGGTCATCGTGCTGGTGGCCCGCCAGAACGGCAAGACGGTCATCTCGCAGGTCGTCGCCCTGTTCTTCATCTACGCGCTTGGCGTTTCGCTGATCCTCGGTACCGCTCAGGATCTCGACACTGCCGAGGAGGTCTGGGAGGGCTGCCTCGATCTCATCGAGGAAAATCCCGACCTGCAAGATCTGGCCGACAAGCCGATCAAGGTCAACGGCAAGAAGACGATCCGGCTTAAGACCGGCGAGCGGTACAAGGTCAAGGCGGCCAATCGTAAGGCTGGCCGCGGCCTTTCTGGCGACCTGATCATGCTCGACGAGCTTCGCGAGCATCAGTCCTGGGACGCCTGGTCGGCCATAACCAAGACGGCGACCGCCCGCGCGGCCGCGATGATCCTGTGTCTATCGAACGCCGGCGACATGTCATCGGTCGTGCTGCGGTTCCTGCGGCTGGCCTGCCATGAGGCTCTCGGCGATCCGGACGGTCTTGTCGCTGAGTCGAAACGGCAAGCACTTCTGCCGACCGCTGACGACATCGCAGGGTTCCGCGAACTCGATGACGACGACCTTGAGGATTACGAGCCGACTCCGGACGACTTGACGCCTGAGGATTTCGAGGAAGATCTCGCGACCCTCGGACTTTTCGAGTGGTCCTCGCCGCCTGGGTGCGCTGTCGACGACCTCCCCGGCTTGGCTCAAGCGAATCCGTCGGTCGGGTATGGCATCACCTGGCGAGTACTACTAGCCGATGCGATCACCGAGGGTAAAGATCCTGAGACCGAGTGGGTTTTCCGGACCGAGGCCATGTGTCAGTGGCCTGAGGTTGGTATGCACGGGGTTTTCCCGCCGGGGGCGTGGGAGTCGACCACGAACAAGCAGCCGGTGCGGATCACGTCGGACGCGGTCGCTTGTGTCACGGTGTCGAGCGATCGCTCGCGGGCGTGGATTGCGCTGTGTGGTAGGCGCGACGACGGCAAGACGCAGGCCGATGTGGTCGCGACCGCGCGCGGTACGGCGTGGGTGGGCGGCTGGCTCATGGAACGCCAGGACCGCATCGAGTGTGTGGCCCTCCAGGACCGCGGCGGCGGCGCATCGGTGGAGCTGTACAGGCAGTTCGACACCGACCCGGCGTTCGTGATCCCGCTGGTCGCGTGGGGTGGCCAGAACTTGGTCCCTTGGCACGGGCAAACCTATGACGCGATACGCGACGGCAAGCTATTTCACAATCCGCATCCGGCGCTTGATAGGGCTGCTGGTGGGGCGACGAAGAAGACTTTGACTGGCGCCGGTGGATGGGTGCTCGACTTATTCGACCCGCGTGTGGATGCCGCTCCGCTGGCGGCTGTGTGCGGTGCTTATGGCTGTTTTGTCCGCCCATCTGAGCCGCTGCCTCCGCTGCCGTCCGCCCCACATGTCATCCACACCAAAACCAGGCCGGCCTCAAGGTCGGTTGTCGGGTCGATGATCTCTGCTGCTGACGTGCGCACCATCCGATTCTGAGGAGGCTGCCCGTGTCGACGACTCCTCGTCCCGCGACCCGCGAAATCGGGTACACCAGGATCGGCCAGTCCGGGAATCTGTGGTGGCCGTTTTTTCAGGATGACGAGGAGACGCCGGAGCTGTGTTGGCCGGAGTCGGTCAAGGTCTACAGCCGGATGTCCAAAGACTCGCAGGTGCTGTCAGTGTCGTCCGCGGTGTCGCTGCCGATCCGGTCGACCGGCTGGTACATGGAGCCCAATGGCGCCGACGCAGAGATCGTGTCGTTTGTGGCCGAGGATCTCGGTTTGCCAGTCCGCGGCATGGACGTTCAGCCGCCCGTCCGGACCCGCGACCGCTTCAGCTTCTCGGAGCATCTGGATATCGCGCTCGATGCGCTGATCTACGGGCACGCGGTCTTCGAGCAGGCGTACCGGCTCGACGAGTCCGGCAAGGCGCATCTGCGGAAGCTGGCCGAGCGACCGCAGTGGACGATCTCCGACTGGAAGATCGCCAACGACGGCGGGCTGGTCTCGGTCGAGCAGCACCCGATCGGCCAGATCATCCCGGAACCGATGCCGGTAGACCGGCTGGTCGTCTACAGCAATCGCAAGCGCGGCGGTGCGTGGGTTGGTCGGTCGATCCTCCGCGCGGCCTACAAGCCGTGGCTGCTGAAAGACCTGGTGCTGCGGATTCAGGCTCAGGTCGCTGATCGCAACGGTCTGGGCATCCCCACCTACATCGCTCCCCCGCTGCCGACCGGCTATCAAGGGCCGGCCGCTGAGCAGTGGCTTGAGGAGCAGATCGCGGCCGGGCAGAAGCTCGCCGAGGAATTGCGCTCCGGCGATAACGCCGGTGCGGCGCTGGCGAACGGCGCTACCTTGGAGTCCCGCGGCGTGGTCGGCAGTCTGCCGGATCTTGACAAGCAGATCCGCTACTACGACGAGCAGATCGCTCGCGGTGCGCTCGCGAACTTCCTGAGCCTTGGCGGCGAGAATTCGCGCGGCTCGTACGCGCTCGGCGAGACCTTTGAAAACTTTTTCCAGCAGTCGCTGCAGGCCACGGCGCAGGCGATCGCCACGACTTTCAATCAGCACGTCGTTGAAGACTTGGTCGATATCAATTGGGGGCCAGGGACGCGGGCGCCGAAGGTCGTGTGCGACGACATCGGCTCCAGGCATCCGGTGACTGCGCAGGCGGTCTACCAGCTGGTGTCCTGCGGCGCGTTGCTCCCGGAGCCTGCGCTCGAGGAGTACTTGCGCACCACCTACGGGCTGCCGCCGAAGGCGCCCTACACCCCGAAGCCGAGCAGCACCTCAGCCGATACGCCGTCGAATTCGCTGCGGCGGACCCTCGCCACGTTGCAGGCGCAGCTGCGGCTGATGGACACCCCCGAGCCTGAGGAGGCCGAGTGAGCGACTGGTACAAGATCCGGATGTCCGCGCCAAGGACGGCGGATATTGACATCCTCGCCGATATCGGCGGCTGGTGGGACGGCGTAGATGCGGCAACCATGGTCCGCGACATCCGCGACCTGGACGCCGACGAGATCCGGCTGAACATCAACTCCGGCGGCGGATCGATTTTTGATGCTGTCACGATCCTGAACGCGCTGCGACAGCATCCCGCGAAAGTGACCGCCAATGTCCTCGGTCTGGCTGCGTCGGCCGCGTCCTTTATCGCGTGCGGCGTCGACGAAACCACCATGTCGGCGAACTCGACGATGATGATCCACGACGGATCGGGCATCGCGGTCGGGAATGCGCAGGACATGCACGAGATGGCCGATCTGCTGGACAAGCTCAGCGACAACATCGCGTCGATCTACGCCGCGAAGGCTGGTGGCACCCCTGATTCTTGGCGCGAAACAATGCGCGCCGAGACGTGGTACACCGCCGACGAAGCGGTGGCCGCTGGCCTCGCCGATCGGGTGGTTGATGTCGCGAAGGCCGATCCGCCTGAGGCATCGACGGCCGAGAATCGCGCTCACCCGACGACCGTGGAGGATGCCCGCCGTGCGCTCGGGCTGTCCGCTGTCATCGCTGCCCACAGCGCGGCGGCCACTGCCGCTGCGCATATCAAGACTCCCGTCTCGGTCGAGCCGGGGAACCAAGAAACCAACAAGGAGGACGCCGTGAACCACACGGAATTCCTGAATGGTCTCCGCGCTCGGCTCGGTGTGACTGATGCCGATGCGACCGAGGAGACGATTCTGGCGGCTCTCGATGAGAGTCTCGCCGAGCAGCCGCAACCGGCCGTCGATATGCAGGTGCCGGAGGGCACGGTGCTGGTCGACAAGGGCCAGTGGGAGCAGGTCAAGCAGGACGCCGAGGCTGGTCGTCAGGCGCGCGCTGAGCAGGTCACTGCCCGTCGTGACGCGCTGATCACTGACGCGCTGCGGGAGGGCCGGATCTCGCCGGCCAACTCGGAGGCGTACCGACAGATGCTCGATGTCGACGAGGAGCGGGCGGCTCGCGTGCTGAACGCGTTGCAGCCGAACACTGCCGTCCCGGTCGCTGAGATCGGGCACGCCGGCGGCCAGGGCGACGAGGTTGTCGAGGTTGTCGATGACGCCTACCCGTCCAACTGGATCACGAAGTAAGGGAGGCCAATCATGGCGAATGAATGCATTCCGCTGTACCAGCCAGGCAAGCACCTCACGGCGACTGTCGCGACTGCCGTCACCGGCAAGACCTTCGTCGACATCTCGGGGGCGACCCTGAACCCGGCGACTGGCGCGCTGATCAGTGTGGCCACGGCAACTGCCGCGGGCAAGACCCTCGGTGTCGCAGCTTTTGATGCCGCTGCCGGTGCGCAGGTGTCGGTCATCGGTGAGGGTGTCGTGCCTGTCACCGCCGGCGCTGCGATCACCGCAGGGGTTGAGGTCGAGGTGGGCGCCTCTGGCAAGGCCATCACGCTCGCGTCCGGCAAGGCCGTTGGCCGCGCCCTCACCACCGCAGCCAACAACGCCGACGTTTACGTCCGGCTCTACTGAGAGGGGTTTCCACATGGCAACCGCGAATCCCACAACCTACCCGCTGTCGGCGCCTCAGGTAAGTGGAGACCAGATTTCGGTCTCCACTCTGCTGGCTCAGCCGACCCGCATCACCCGATACCTGTCTGATCTGAGCCTCCGCAACTTCGTCTCCTCGCGGATCTTCTCGACCGCCTCAGGCGTGTCGGGTGGCGCGGTGATCTACGACCAGCTGACCCTCAACGATCTGTTCCCGACCCGCGACGTGCAGAACGTCGGGCCGGGCGATGAGTTTCCGATCGTCACCTCCGAGAATCAGACACCGAAGGTCGCCGTCACCGAGAAGTTCGGCGGCAAGTTCTTTGTGACCGATGAGGCGAAGAAGCGGAACGATGTCGGAGTGATCCAGCGTGAAGGCCTGAAGCTGATCAACGCGATCACCCGCAAGATCGATGCCCGCGCCATCGCGACGCTGGATGCAGAGATCGCGGCCCGCGCTGCGACCCAGTCGATGACCGGCACCGACTGGAGCGCGGTCGTGACCGGTGGCGCAAGCCAGTCGAACGCGTCCGCGTGGCCGGCCGCGGACTTCGCGAAGGCGCAGCTGCTCGCTGACCAGCAGGAACTCGGCGTGACCTTCGATCTGTGGCTGATGAACCCGGCACAGCTTGCGCAGCTGAAGCTGGTCTACGGCGCCGATTACACCTCGGTGCTGTCGTCCTACGGGATCACGGCAGTCGCGTCGAACCGCATCACTGCCGGCACCGCCTACGCGCTCGTGGGCGGCAAGGTCGGCGAGCTCCGGCTAGAGAAGGGCCTGACAACCGAGACGTGGCGCGAAGAGCCTCGCCAGATCACCTGGGTGCAGTCGGATGTCTGGCCGGTCATGTATGTGACCGATCCGTACTCGGTGGTCAAGATCACGGGGCTGGCTGGATGAGCGTCCGGATTGTCCGGATCGCGCTGGCGTCGTATCGGCGGACTGACGAGGCGGAAACGTACGCGATGCTCGGCGAGACCGTTGATGTGCATCCGGACGATCTGGAGCGGTTCGACCGGCTCAACGGCGCTGCGATCGCCGAGGACGAGCCGGAGGCCGATCCCGACCTGCCTGATGAGGCGGACGATCTCCCGGAGGATTTGCAGGCGCTAAACCTGGCGGAGCTTCGGGAGATCGCCAAGGAGCAGGGCGTCGACCTCGGCGGGGCGACCCGCAAAGCCGACATCATCGCCGCGCTGAGCGCCTGATCGGGGGTCGGCCATGGATCTGCTGAAACCCGTGGACTTGGCCGGCTTCGCCAGCGGTGATCGTGCGTTGATGTTGGCGTCCTGGGCCAATGCGAAGGTCCGTCGGATCGCCCCATGTTTCCAGGGCAATCCGGATCAGGATGTGATCGACGAGGCCCTGCCGATCGCGGTGCAGGCGTTGGAGCGTACGGCCCGCACTGAGGGATGGGTGACATCGCAGACCGAGGGTCCGCGGTCGATCACCTACCGGCATCTGGAGACCGCGGTGCTGTTCACGCCAGCTGAGGAGGCCGAACTCAAGGCCTTGTGCGGGTCGGCGAAGATAGCGGGCCTGCCGGTCGGCAGGTTCCCGGCTCCGCCGAGGGTCGCACAGGTCTTCGAGCGAGGCGTCCGGTGAGTTGGCGGGAGCAGCACTCCTTCACGATTACCGCACATCGTGAGGAGATCGACAAGTACGGCGGCACACTGCCGCCCGGCGCTGTCCGGACCATCGAGGGCTGCACGGACTGGCCGGTCGCGACGTCGGAGGATTCGCGGGCTGCGGTGCAGACCGTGGACCGTCGGACGCTGTCGCTGCCTGCCGGTGAGCAGGAGATCCCATCCAACTGGGTGGTCGTCTATCCGGACGGCCGTCGCTGGAAAATCCTCGGCGAACCCTATCCGTGGCTGCCCGTTGGTGGCGGCGGGGTCACGCTGACGATCGAGCGGAGGGACTGATGGGTGCCGTGCAGATCGGCAGGGAGACTATACAGCAGGTCGCTCAGCTGCCGTCCGTGCAGGCCGCGCTGCTGGCGAAGGCTCGGCTGCTGTTCGGGATCGCGCAGACCGAGGCGTACAAGCAGGGCCGCGTCAACCTGGGCGACCAGATGCGTATCACCTCCGGCATCCGGCCCGGCGCGAAAGCTTCCGGCTTCCGGCGTCCTTACGTGCGGATCGAATCCACCCTCACCGAAGAGCAGCAGAAGCAGGACAACGCGCGCGCCAAACAGTCGCGCGCTCAAATCATGAGGAGGGCCGCTCGTGGCTGACACTCCATGGCCGTCTGTTGAGGCGGCGCTCATTGACCATCTGCCGACGGTCACGCCGATCGACTGGGAGGCCCCGGGCCGGTCTGAGCCGGGTGCCCGGGTGCCGCTCGGCGTGGTGGAGCAGGTCGGCGGCATCCAGGATGTCGGCCTGGACAAGCAGGCCACGGTCGAGATCACGGTCTACGCGGCGCGCCGGCCGGGCTGCTGGCAACTGGCGTCCGCGGTCGACATCGCGATGCTCCGCGGCCTGAATCCTGGCGCCGCGGCCAGCGTCTTCATCGACGAAACACAGCAGGCGTTCGGCTGGGTGATCGACCCAGACCGGGCAGGCGACGGCTACCAGGTGGCCACCGCCACGTACACACTGACGGTCCGACCCCAAGAAGTCGAGGCCATGACAGAAGGAGACAACAATGGCTGACCTCGACATGACCCTCACGGACACTCAGGTCCGGAAGTGGGGACGGGCGCGAGTCGGAATCTCGGACTACAGCGCTGCGGGCATCACGGTGCCAACTACTGCCGCTGAGCTGTTTGACAGCACCACCTACAAGCCCAAGGCTTTCCCGACCGGCGTCAAGGAATTGGGCTACGTGTCGACGGACGGCTTCACTGCTGGCCGGTCGATTTCGACATCGGACACGACCATGCTGCAATCCAAGGTGCCCGTCCGCTCTGATGTGGAGTCGGTGACGCACACGATTAAGTTCGCGCTCGGCGAGGCGAACAATTTTGTCAACGCGCTCTACCACGGTCTGACGGTGGCGTCGTTCGGCGCGAGCAAGGACGCGGCGTGGCTGTACGCCGACGACGAGCTGTCTGGCGCCTACGAGAACGAATACGTCCTCTGGCTGTACTTCGTCGACGGCTCCGGCACTCATGCGGTCTACCGCGGCGAGATCGGCTACCGGGTAAAGATCACCGCGATCGACGACCGGTCCATGAAGCGCACTGACCCTGAGGTCTTCGGCTTCACGTTCGGGGCGTATGGCGACCCGGTGACCGGGAAGTCGATCCTCCGCGGCCAGGACGGCCCGGGCCTCGCCACGCACCTGACCTACACGCCGTAGGTCACGAGACCGGCTGGCCGCCCGGGGTTTTGGGTGGGCGCCTGGCGGCCAGCCTTCCACCCGCATCCCGCCCAAGGAGATCCCGTGAGAATCAGCATTTTCATCGACCTCGCCTCGCAACAGGTCAGCATCGAGACCGAGTCCGACCTGGGTGAGACCACCCGGGAAGAGATCGCGGTCGACACCACCACCGCCGACGGCCCTGACGCCGACGGCTTCTACCCGCTCATCAACACCCAGGAGGCCACCCGTGGCTAAGCAGCGCAAGATCAACGCCGCGGCGTTCCAGAAGCAGATCGCGGAATCTGTCATCGGCGATGACAGCATGCTGGAGATCGAGGTGGACGCCGGCAAGCAAACCTCGGTATGGGTGAAGCTCCCAGTCAACCTGTCGTCTAATGACGAGTACCGCGCGAAGCTGGCTCGCTGCGTCAGCGACGAGGACATGTGCCTGGAGGCGCTATCACACAAGGCTGGTGTCGACGCCGACGAGCAGTGGAAGATCTGGCTCGACGCGTGGGCGCCGGACGGCGATATGCATAAGGCAGCCAAGCTGCTGCTCAATATCATCGCCGCCGAAGCTACTGATGCGGAGGAGAGAGCAAAAAACTTCCGCTACCGGGGATAGCTGCGCTGATCGGCGACGACCCGGAAGCTGCTGAGGCTGCGCTGATGCAAGCGTATCCGGGTCGCGATCCGATTGACGAGGTTCTCTCCGGGCGGATCAGCCTCCGTAAGTTTCGTGTGATGGTGGAGCATTTGCCGCCCGATAATCCGCTCGAGCGGGCGCGTACTGGCCAGGCGGGGTCGCTGCTGTGGAACATCCACGCGAAGCTCGTCGACCTCGACAAGCATTTCTGCGATGCGCACACCCCTGAGGGTGGTCAGCGCATCGAGGCTTATTACCTGCCGCGGCGAACCTCGCCGGAAGAACAGGCTGAGGCCGAGGCGCAGGCCAAAGCTGAGGCGCAACAACAGGCCGAGCTCGAGAACTTGTGGTGATCTACTGGCGTGGCTGAGTAGACCGCACGTGGTGCGGGAGGGGGTGCGGCAAAAGTGGCCGACACGGTTTGGCTTGACGTGCTCCCGTCGCTGACGACCTTCGCGAAAGACCTCGTGGCCGGCACTACCTCGGCGGCTGATGGTGCAGGCAAGCAGTCCGGTGCGTCGTGGTCAAAGGCGTTCTCTGCGACTGCGTCCGACGGTGGTGCGCAGAAGATTGTCGACGGCCTCAAGAAGGCGTCCGCGGATGCTGAAAAGGCGGTCAGTCAAGAGACTCAGGCGATCGCGAAGTCGAGGGCGGCGCAGCGCGATGCAGCCGCACGAGTTGTCGAGGCTGAGGCGAAGCTGTCGGCTGCCCGCGACGGCGGCGACGCGGCGAAAGTCGAGGCCGCTGAACTGCGACTACAGGGCGCCCGGGAACGCCTTAATGGCGCAACTGCGAAGGTCGAGCAGAACGAGAAATCCCTAGCTGCCGCATCGCGTGCACGCAAGGAAGCCGCCGAGCAACTCGCCGCGGCCGAGAAGGAACTCGGCAACGAAACTGAGCAAGCTGGCGAACAGGGTAAGAAGTCAGGCTCCGCATTTGATCGGCTGAAAGATTCCCTACTGGGCACCGAAGGCGGCGCAGGCCGCGCAGTCACGGCGATCGGCGGGGTCATCGCAGCCGTCGGGCTTGCGAAGGCCGCCGCCGAGACCCTCAAAGACTCGTGGGCGCAAGCCACGGAAGCCGTGGCCAGCCAGAATCTGACGCAGGCATCTCTCGGCCTCACCGACGAGCAGGCTGCGGCGGCCGGCAAAGCCGCAGGTCAGCTTTATGCGCAGATGTGGGGCGAGTCGGTCGCCGACACCAATTCCGCCGTGGCGTCTGTCATGTCCTCCATCTCAGGGATGCGTGACGCATCGTCTACCGACATTCAGGCCGTGACCGAGCAGGCGATGGGACTGTCTCGAGCCTTTGATGTCGACGTGTCGGAGGCGGCACGCAACGCCGGCATCTGGATTAACACAGGCTTGGCGGGTTCGGCGACTGAGGCGTTCGACGTCATGGCTGCTGGCCTACAGCAGATCCCCGAGGCGCTGCGCGGTGAGGTGCTAGACGCGACTCACGAGTACGCACAATTTTTCAGCCAACTCGGGCTCGACGGATCGCAGGCGATGAAGCTGCTGGTCGACGCGTCCGCAAACGGGCAGTACGGCATCGACAAGATGGGCGACGCCCTCAAAGAGCTGACGATCCGGTCATCTGACATGTCGACGAAATCGGTTGCCGCCTACGAGGCGGCCGGGCTGTCGGCCGAGGACATGTCAGCCCGTTTCCTGGCCGGCGGGGACGAGGCGTCTGGCGCGCTGTCCGACCTCATCTCCGGACTCCAAGGCATCGATGACCCGGTCGCGCAGGCCAATGCGGCGATCGCGCTGTTCGGCACTCCCCTAGAAGATCTCGGCACTGATCAGATCCCTGCATTCCTGGATTCTCTGTCTGGAGTTGGTGACGGGATGGGTGATGTGTCGGGCACCGCGCAGGGGGTGTCTGACAAGCTGAACGAGGTCGTCGATCCGGTGGAGTCTCTCAAACGGAGTCTCACTACCGCAATTTCTGAGGGACTGGAGCCATTTGTCGGCCCAGCCACTAAAATCTCCGACTGGGCGAAAGAAAACCCTGGGCTGGTCGCTGGTGTGATCGCAGTCCTCGGCGGTCTAGCTGGGGCGATCATGGCGGTGTCGGTTGCTCAGACCGTCGCGACGACTGCAACCACAATTGCGACCGCGGCGCAGAAACTCTACAACTTGGCGTTGAAAGACAATCCTATTGGCTGGGTGATTATCGCGATCACCGCTCTCGTCGCAGGGTTTGTCTGGCTGTGGAACAATGTTGAGCCGTTCCGTAATTTCTGGATCGGGCTGTGGGAGGGCATCAAATCCGCCGCGGCAACTGTGGCGGATTGGTTCACGGGTACGCTCGTGCCGGCCTTCCAAGCCGTGTGGGACGGGATTCTCCAAGGGCTCGATTGGTTGTGGCATTCGGTGTTTGAGCCGATCTGGGACGGCATCAAGACCGCGGTCGCGATCGCCGTGACGGCGGTCGTCGTCATCTTCGAATTCTGGAAAACCGTCCTGGAAACCGTCTTGGCGCCGATCTTCGACTGGCTGTGGCACTCGGTCATCGAGCCGGTGTGGAACGGCATTCAGACCGCGATCAACGCGGTGGTCGACTGGTTCCAGAACACGGCCTACCCGATCTTCCAGACCGTCGTGACCGCGATTTCTGACGCTTTCGCGTGGGTGCGCGATCGGATCGGCGAGGCGTGGGCGTGGATTCGCGACATGATCATTCAGCCGGTGATCGACTGGCTGGTTGGCGTGGTGGTCACGACTTTCAACACCTGGCGCGACATCATCGTCGGCGTCTTCGACACCCTGCGGGACGGCATCGGGGCGGCTTGGGACTGGATCAAAAACGGCATCGTGCAGCCGGTCGTCGACTGGTTTCAGAACACCATCGTGCCAGCATTTACCGGCTTCAAAGACAACGTCGTGCAGGCCTTCGAGGCGATGCGCGACGGGATCGAGATCGCCTGGAATGCCATCAAAGCGATCGCCGCGAAGCCGGTCGAATTTGTGGTCAACAGCGTGATGGCGCCACTGGTGGAGACCTACAACAAAGTGGCTGGGGTTTTCGGCGTGAGTTCGGTTGATGTGCCGCATTTTGCTGCCGAGTATGCCGAGGGCGGTTATACCGGCCCTGGCGGCAAGTGGAAGCCGGCTGGGATTGTGCACGCTGGTGAGATCGTGTGGTCGCAGCGGGATATCGCGGCGCACGGTGGTGTCGCTGCGGTGGAGCGGATGCGGACAGCACCGGGGTACGCCGAGGGCGGTCTGGTCATGCCGGTCAATGCGCCGATCACCTCGGGCTACGGCTACCGCATCAACCCGATCACCGGCGCGTCCGAACTCCATGACGGCATCGACTACGGCGCGGCGGCCGGGACTCCGGTTCAGAACGCGGCCGCGGGCATCGTGACGTTCGCCGGACTGAACGACGGCTACGGCAACTATGTGCAGGTCAATTCGGGTACCTTCAGCCTCTTCTATGCGCACTTGGCGAGTATCGCGACGCAGGTGGGTGCGCAGCTTGCTGCCGGTGCGCTGATCGGCCTGGTTGGCAGCACCGGCATGTCGA
>JAEAMG010000452.1_pt1 | contig 47102 bp, 40 predicted proteins | sample 8958741 | NCBI WGS metagenome assembly JAEAMG01 (sample SAMN16933256, study PRJNA681125) | bioreactor sludge metagenome | isolation source: anaerobic bioreactor treating anionic surfactant - SDBS | place: India: Bengaluru | collected 2019-02-28 | reverse complement strand
GGACAAGGTGATACTTACGAGGCTCGCTTAAAAACTCTTGACATAAACAAACCAGTGCACGAAGAGGAGACCACGAAGCTCACGAAGAGAAACAGTTCCATTTTACTGTACTGGGGATTGTCGATCAATGTAAACCCGCCCTTTCCCAGTTGCGCACGCGCGACTGGGAAGTTTTCAAAGAAGGACGCGCTGAGGCGCGCGCCCTTCTTTAACGCTCATTTTCTTCGTAAGCCTCGTGGTCAGTTGTTTTTTCTTCATGGTCTTCGTGGTTTCGTGTATTGCTGAGTGTTCGATTATGCATAAACTCCTGATTATCAGCATTCATTTTTTGCTCGCCGGCTTTGGTGGGCTCGAGCATTGTATTGCAAGAGAGATGCGGCGGTTTACATACAAACCCGGGTCTCATTATTCCGCGCGCAGCCCCTATGATCATCCTGCCTATCAGCAGATCATGATTTCCCTGACTGAAAGCCCCCAGGAGGCAAGCCTCACATCCTACATGCTGTGCACCGCCCACAAAAGCCGCGTTCCCCTGCTCATCAGCGGAAAGATTACGCTCAACTAGCAAGGGCAGGATCTAACGGAACAGCTTGAACTACGAAGCTCACGAAGGGAGAAACTAAACCACCAAGAACACGAAGACCGGATGGCGTTTCAACGCTTAGAGACAAAGAATGAGGGAAGTCTTTCTTCGTGTGCTTCGTGCATTACCCTTCGTGCTCTTCCTGGTGCAAAAAGTGGTTTGCAGTCAGCAGTTGTCAGTTTACCGTATCCTCCTGCATCATGCATCTCCCTCAAAGAGGTCATCCTGCGACTTGATCGCAGGATCCAGTCTCCATTCATCTCTTCGTGTGCTTCGTGAATTTTCTCGTCGTGACCTTCGTGGTTCAATGAGCAGTTCCCAGTTGACGGGTTGACAGTTATCAGGAATCTACCTGCATTATCCTGTATCTTTTCCAGTTGTACCTGTAAACTGTCAACTGCAAACTGTAAACTCTGTTTTTTCGACCCTGCACCCTGTCCCCTGAACCCTGTCTTTACCCTTCCTGCAGTTTTTGCTTAACAAAAAAGTAAAATGCGTTTATAATGTGAGCCTTCCTTTGCACAATTCAACATCGGTGACATTTCCGTTCTTCTGCGTCAAACAAAAAAGAGGGGGTTGTCTTTTCAAAGAAGTTACCCGCTCACCAGCAATCTTGAACAGTACAAAGAATTCCCCCTGGGGATCATGGCAAGAAATAAGCTCATTATTTGTTTGGCCATTTTTTTGTGTCTAGCGTGCGGCGGCAAAGCGGCAAAGCCGTCTCCCCCTGCAACGGCGCCGGATATAAGCGTATTTGACAACATCCTGTCTCACTACTATCTTCAGCCCGGGGACAGGCTCGACATCACCTTTTATCAGAATCCCGAGCTTAATGAAAAGGTGATCGTGCGCCCTGATGGGCGGATTTCTCTCCAGCTCATCGATGAGCTGCAGGTGGCGGGACTCACCCCCCAGCGGGTGAAAGAGCTGCTTACCGAACGCTACGCGCCTTATTTAAAGAAGCCCATGCCCTCGGTCAGCATCACCTCTTTCGGCGGGCAGCGGGTCTATGTCGGGGGTGAGGTCAATTCCCCGGGGGTCATCACCCTCAAGGGAAGGACCACGGTGCCCCAGGCCATTGTTGAAGCAGGAGGATTCAAAGCCGACGCCGCCATTACGGATGTCATGGTGGTGAGCCGGGCGCCTGATAAAAGTCCCCTCACCAGGACAGTCAACGTCAAGAAGGCGCTGAAAGGGAAGCTCTCCGACGGGGAGAATCTGGTTCAGCCCTTTGACATCATCTATGTTCCGAAATCGCTTCTGCTCAAGGCAAACGAGTTCATCGACCAGATCTATTCCTTTGTGCCGCCCTTCATCTGGTTCGGTTTCTCTTACGAAGTGCACGTTGACGACGATTAAATTTTTTGAACCACGAAGGGCACGAAGGATAAGACACGAAGGGCACGAAGAGAAAGTCAGGAAACAATTGCCAAGTGACACAATTTTTCAGCGACTGAAAACTGGCATCAAGAAAACAGTCATGTAGGTTGTCCAGCGAAAACAAAATTGTTTGCTAAACAAATTTGTTTTCGCTGGAAGATTCGTTTGCTTCATGCATTTCTTCGTGATCTTCGTGGTTCTTTTTGTTTTTTCTTCGTGCGCTTCGTGGTTCAGTTTTTTAAATTTATAATTTGTCCAATGTCAAGGGCTGACCCCATCATGCTGATTGGCATGTATCTTTTCCAGTTGTACCTGTAAATTGTCAACTGCAAACTGTAAACTCTGTTTTTCGACCCTGTTCCCTAAACCCTGTACCCTATAGGTTTCTATGTACACCTCCTTCTACCGCTTCTCCGAGAAGCCGTTTAACCTGACTCCCGATCCCAAGTTTCTCTACTACACCCCCAGCCACCGCGAGGCGCTTGCCTCCATGATTTACGGGATCAACGAGCGCCGCGGTTTTGTGGCCGTCACCGGGGAGGTGGGGACCGGCAAGACCACCCTTATCTATACCCTGCTCAACAACCTCAACGAAAAGGTGAAAACAGCCTTTGTCTACCACACCACCGCCACCTTTGAGCAGCTCCTCGGCCATATTCTCATTGACCTCAATGTGCCGGTCGGCACTGAAGAAAAGATGGCCCTTCTGCAAAAGCTGAACGATCACCTGGTTCACAACATCGCCCCGGATGAAACCCTGGCCATCATCATCGATGAGGCGCAGAATCTTCCGTCAAAAGTTTTGGAGGAGCTGCGCCTGCTTTCCAACCTGGAGACCACCAAGCAGAAGCTGATACAGATTCTTCTGGTCGGGCAGCCCGAGCTGGAAGCAAAGCTTGATTCACAGGAACTGCGGCAGCTCAAGCAACGCATCGGCATCAGGCGCACCATCAAGCCCCTGACGCTGGAGGAGTCGCGCGAATACATAGAACACCGGTTAAACGTGGTGGGAAGCACCACCAGCCAGGTCTTCACTTCGGATGCGGTGGCCCTGATATGCAAGCACGCGAACGGAATTCCCCGCATGGTCAACATCCTCTGCGACAATGCCTTCCTCATCGGCTACAGCCTTTCCAAGGAAAAAATTCCCGGGAAGATCATTGGCGAGGTGGTGCGAGACCTGGGCATTGATGTTGAAAAGCCCGTCTCCGCTGCGGCAACCGAGGCTGCCCTGCCTCCCGCAGAACCGGAACCTCAATCGCGGAACACCCGCTTCTACCTGGTATCGATCATCCTGCTTATCATGCTGACCTTCATTTCCTTATCAATACGCGGCTACTTCAAGCAAAAGCCGGTTCATGAAAATGTGCCTCAGCTCACTGAAATAATCCCCGAGTCACGAACCGCTGAACCGGCGGTTAACCAGCCGCCGCCGGTTCCCACTGATGCAGCGGCCCAGCAACCTGAACTGCAGCAACCGGCGCCCGGGAAATCCGAAACGCAGAAGCCGGTGGCAATGAAGGATGCGCCTCAGGCAGCCGCACAAAAGAAGCCGGCAACCCTCAGCAAGCCTAAAACTTATAAAACAGCCTTTTTAAAAGATGGAAAGAGCCTTTACTCCCTTGCAATAAAAAATTACGGCAAGGCCAATCCGACGATGTATGACCTGATTCTGAAAGCCAATCCCGGTTTAAATGACATACGGGGGATTCCCGACCGCAAAAAAATAACCCTACCCGTCATCACGCCGGAATCATTCGTTCAGGAGACAGGCGGCAGCTACTCGATATTCATCGGCACCTTTGAGACCAGCGCGCAGGCGGAGCAATGCGCCCAAAAGCTTTCCAGGTTGGGTAAAAATACCATCATCCAGGCAGAGAAGTTTTCACCTAAAGACACCTGGTACCGGTTAACTGCCGGAAGCTTCGCCACGCCGGATGAGGCACTGGCGGCGGTAAATCTTCTGATAAAACAAGGGGTCATCGCTGTACCGGTGCAGCTTTCCTGATTTTTGTCTATCGGCCGTTATTGTTCCAAAAGAAACATCAGCAGCAGAAACAGGATTTTCAACATAAGCATTTATTACTATTGACTTTTTTAAGCAGCGCCAGCAGAATGGCCTTGATCTTCGTTCCTCTTAGAACATTTAGTAATATTATAGTACCTTGATTGCCGTTTATAGATATCGATTCCCGAATAAAAATAGACATATTTTTCAAGTATTTTAATGCTATCTTCACAAAAATTTTTTTTGGCCTGAATATGGCATTTCTATTGCTTTTTTAGAATTTGTTGTTGTATAATAATGCGTTACAATTGTTGTAGTTAATATATATTTTCCGGCTCGCAAATAAATTTTTCAAGAAAAACTGTGGAGAACTGGCGTTAAACAAAAAACCCCTGAGTGAGGTCAATGGTGAAAAAATATCTTTCCCTCACCGTCTATTCCATTGCGCTTGGGCTTATGCTCCCGATGGGATGCGGCGGCGGTACAAATACAGCCGCCCTTCCGGTGGAAGCCGTGCCTGTTTACCAGGAGACCGCCGGTGACTATTACCTTCAGCCCGGCGATAACCTGGACATAAAATTCTTTTACAACCCCGAGCTGAATGAAAACGTGACAATTCGCCCCGACGGCAAAATATCCCTGCAGCTGATTGAAGAAGTGCAGGCAGCCGGCCTCACTCCCGCGCAGCTTGATGACCTGCTGACCAAACAATACGCGACTCAGCTCAAGCAGGCGACACTGACCGTTATCATCAAGGAGTTCGGCGGCCAGAGGATTTACGTGGGCGGCGAGGTCAATTCCCCGCAGGTGCTTGAAGTGGTGGGCAGGGTCAATGCTCTGCAGGCCATATTCAACGCCGGTGGCTTCAAAGACAATGCCAAGATGTCCAGCGTAATGATCGTCAGCCGGGGGCCACAGAATGAGGCGCTGGTAAAAAAGGTGGACCTCAAAAAAGCCCTTAATGGAAATCTTCCCGAGAACGATTACCTGCTCAAGCCCTTTGACATGGTGTATGTGCCCAAGACCAACCTGGCCCGGGCAGATGAATTTATGAAGCACATCTATAATTTCATTCCGCCGCGCATCAGTCTCGGCTTCCACTACGAGCTGCACAACGAGGATACCAAGACCAAGGTGGAGCAGCGGCAGGTGGTGGACTAAGAGGGAAGAGGATTCCGGAAGGCTTCTGTAAACTATCAACCGTTAACTGAAAACTGACAAGCAACCACGAAGAGCACGAAGGGTAATGCACGAAGCACACGAAGCAATGAGTCGTAGTAGGACGCGCTCTGCCGCGCCCTACTGCAAGACCTCTCAGTTGTGCAGGCACAACTGGGAATTGCAAAGCACAGGGATTTGGTCGTTTTCTTCGTGAACTCATTGTTGGCTTTTGCTTCGTGATCTTCGTGGTAGAAGAAAACAGGGCAGGGTTTAGGGGAAAAGCGAGCCCACGGCCCAAAGAAACGATCTAACCACGAAGAACACGAAGGGTGATACACGAAGCACACGAAGAAAAGAGTCGTAGTAGGACGCGCTCTGCCGCGCCCTACTGCAAGACTTCTCAGTCGCGCATGCACGACTGAGAATTGCAAACCACAGATTTAAGTCCTTTCTTCGTGAACTCATTCTTGGCTTTTGCTTCGTGATCTTCGTGGTAGAAAAAATGTTGCACGAAGGTTTATTGGGCAACTGTAAACCAGTTTTTTGACCCTGAACACTAAACCAAGTATCCTGTTTTTCCTGTAAACCGTCAACTGGTAAACTGTAAACTATTATGACTCCTGACAACGAAACCCTCGGTTCCCTGCGCGACATTCTCAATATTCTCTTCAAGCACAAGGCGAGGATGATCACCATCTTTGCCACCATTGTGATTACCGTCACCGTGGGTTCCTTCCTCATGGCCCCGGTCTATGAGGCTTCTTCTAAGGTCCTGGTCAAGTTCGGCCGGGAAAATGTCTTCACGCCCACCAGCCCCACGGCGGGCGGCAACCAGCCCATTCTCTTCGATTCCTCCCGGGAGGAGCGGTTAAACTCGGAAATAGAAATCTTCAGGGGGCGCAATCTTATAGAAACCGCCCTCACCAAATTGGGCGTCACAACCATCTATCCCACCATCGACCAGAAACCCCTCATTCCCCGCCCCTGGGCCAAGGAGCTGACACCCCTCGAGAAGGCAACCATGGCCTTTGAGAAAAAGCTTTCCATAGAAGGGGTGAAGAAATCAGATGTAATCGAGATCAAATTTGAGCACACTGATCCGGTGATCGCCGCGCAGGCAGTAAACAGTTTGACCGACGCCTTCCTTGACCACCATCTGCTCGTCTATAAACAGTCGCAGCAATACAGCTTCTTTGATGAGCAGGTGAAGCTGCTGGACAAGAAGCTGAAAGATTCCGAAAATGAGCTCGAGGGCCTTCGCAGGCAACACAATATTTCATCGCTGGAAGAGCAGAAGACCCTGTTGCTCAATCAGATATCCGGATTGGAAGTCGAACTTGCCGGCACACGAAGCGCGATAAGCGAAAACGAGGGAAAAATGTCCGCGCTCAAGGCCGGCGGCTCCTCAAACCTCGCAGAGCTCAAACTGGGGACTGAAACCGAACTTAATCCGTATGCAATCAGCTCCATCAGAAACCGGCTATCCGAACTGAAGCTCAAGGAAGAAGAGCTCCTCGCCAAGTATACCGAGGAGAGCATAATGGTTACCAATGTAAGAAAGGAGATACAGACAGCCCAGGATCTTCTCAACAAGGAAGAAAAAACCTATCACGATAAGTCGGTCACCAGCATCACCCACGATTTAACCGCCTTGCGGAGCAAGGAGGCGAGCCAGAGAGCGCATTTGGAGGAATACCGGGAAGCGCTGAGCCGGATCAATACCATCGAGCTGCGCCTGAAAGAACTGGAACGCGACGTAAAGCTGAACGAGGAAAATTACCAGCTCTACATCAAGAATATGGAAGAAGCCCGGATATCCGATGCCATGGACAGCCAGAAGATTGCCAACATCAGCGTGATTGAACCGGCCCAGCCGCCCATCAAGCCGGTCAAGCCCAAGAAGCTGCTCAACATCCTGCTTTCCATCATTCTGGGAAGCTTCGCCGCCCTGGGCGTCGCCTTCTCCTCGGAATATCTGAGCCACACGTTCAACAACAGCGCGGAGGTCAAGAGCAAACTGGGCATTCAGGTTCTGGCCACCATACCAGAGTTGAAACAGTGATGCATGATGCAGGATACATGATACAGGATGAAAGACACAGCGTGCAGGATAAAGGACCGAGTCTTAAAAGCAAACAAAGACGGCAATCATATAAGGCTCTTGAAGTATACACATTGGGAAAAGAGCTCGCAGTTAAAGTCCATAAACTGACAATTGAGGAACTTCCTAAATTTGAAATTTATGAGGAGGGAAGTCAAATAAGGCGCTCGTCTAAATCCATAGTTGCTAATTTAGTAGAAGGGTTCGGTAGGAGAAAATATCTTAACGAGTTCATTCGTTTTATAACTTACGCTATCGCATCATGTGATGAAACCAAAGTTCATTTAGAAATGCTTTACGAAACAGAATCAATTCCAAAAGAAGATTTTGAATCACTTTGTCATCGTTATGAGGAACTAGGGGCAAAGTTATACAATTTTAGAGAAGCAGTTACAAAGTCACATCGTACAGGGTAAGGTAGTTACCTGCATCCTGTATCATGCATCCTGCATCGCGTAGGATTACGCTCCCAAACTGGAGATTACCGTGGCTCGCACATTTGAAGCTTTGATGAAGGCGGAAAAGGAAAACCAGATCAGGCCTGAAGAGGCCAAGGTCTTTGACATCCGACCCCAGGCCCAGATCAGCATTCCCAAAAACTACAAGTTGCCTCCCCAGGTGGCGGAAGAATACCACCGGATGAAGCAGCTCATCTTGAACGCCAATCCTGATCGTAAAATTAAAACCGTTCTCTTCTCCAGCTCCCGGGAAGGAGAAGGGACTTCAACCGTAACCCGCGATTTTGCGGTTACCCTGGCTTCAACCGGCGACTCGGTTCTTCTGGTTGACGCAAATGTGCGAAACCCGGTACTGCATAACCTGTTCAACCTGGAGAAGAGAGCCGGCCTGACTGAACTTTTAACCGGCGGGAAGGCACTCGCGGAGACGATTAACAAGACGGAGATCCCGAATCTTTCGGTCATCACCAGCGGCGTACCGCCCTCAAATCCATCCTCCATTTTTCAGTCAAAGTTGCTCGATTCCGTGCTTGAGCAGATGAAGCAGCAGGCGGACTGGGTGCTGTTTGACGCGCCTCCCATCCATTCGTATAACGATGCCGGCACTCTAGCCGGGAAGATGGATGGAGTCATCTTGGTGCTCCAGGCCGAAAGCACCCGCTGGGAGGTGGCCCAGAGCGCCAAGGAACGCATCGAGCATGACAAGGTAAAAATTCTCGGCACCGTCCTCAACCGGCGAAAAATGTACATCCCCCAGTGGGCTTACAGGATGCTGTGAAGCGGATGCACGATACAGGATACAAGATGCAGGTTAAAGACGATTTCCCTGCATCCTGACCCCTGAACCCTGTTTCTTCGACCCTATACCCTGTTTTTTAAACCACGAAGATCACGAAGGGTAAGGCACGAAGAACACGAAGCATGCGTCGGCGTAGGACGCGACCTGCCGCGTCCTACTGCAAGACTCCTCAGTCGTGCATGCACGACTGAGAATTGAAAAGTTCAGAGTTTTTCTTCGTGTGCTCGTTCTTGGCTTTTTCTTCGTGCCCTTCGTGGTTGAAACCGCACGGGTCAGGTTCAGCAAAGCTTCTTTGACCAGCATAGAGTATCTTCAAATGTTATATTTCAAGCCCTGAACCCTGTACCCTGTTTTTGAACCACGAAGCTCACGAAGGGTAAGACACGAAGAACACGAAGCGTTTGAAGCGAAGAGCACGAAGAAAAACTGGGTTCTTGCTTGTTTTTCCTGGCAACTGTGAACTGTGAACTGTCAACTGTAAACTATTTTTTCGACCCTATTCCCTGTACCCTGTTTTTGAACCACGAAGCGCAAGAAGAGACTAAACACGAAGAGCACGAAGGTTCCCCCTGTAAACTGTAAACCGTCAACTGTAAACTTTGTTTTTCGACCCTGTTCCCTGTACCCTGAACCCTGTATCTTTGACCCTTAACCCTCTCTTATCAACATGAAAAGCAAAAAAATACTTACACAAACCGATTTTGCTGAACTCGTCCAATACGAGCGTGAGCGTTCAGAAAGATCTAATAAGCCATTTTCAATAGTGAATATAGATCTTTCAAAATCCATGAAGAACACCAATGGCGCCTTTCCTTCAAGCGTTATTGATGTAATTTCTACGTCCGTCAGAACTATTGATCATCTGGCATGGAACGGCAATAGCTCCATATATCTTTTGCTCCCCGTAACACCTCTGCAAGGGGCGCAGATTGCGGTAAAGAAACTTAGAAAAAAACTACAGACAGAGCTGGGGAAGGATAGCCAGGCAATCGATTTTACCATTAGCGCCTATCCTGACATTGCTCCTGCAACTAAGCGCAGCAAACAATCAGAAGCAGATAAGACTGCTTTTGCATCCAAATCTTCATATTATAAAATGGAATTCTCAGGTAATCCGCAGCAATCCGACATCATGGCTATTGATCACTCGCTTATTTATGAACTTTCATGCGATTCAAACCATCACAATTGGCAAGTTCGTTTGAAAAGAATTGTGGATATTATTGGTTCTCTTGTCTGTCTGTTGCTTTTTGCACCCGTTATGATGACAATTGCGCTCGCCATTAAATTTACTTCCAAAGGGCCAGCCATATTCAGACAGACCCGTCTCGGATTTCAGGGTAAGAAATTCAATTTTTTAAAGTTTCGGACTATGCAAGTCAATAACGACGATAGCATTCACCGGCAATATTTAGAAAAGCTTATCCAGGGAAAGCATCAAGAAATAAATATGGGCAATGAGGAAAAGCCATACTACAAAATTAAAAACGATCCCAGAATAACACCGGTTGGCAAATTGCTGAGAAAAAGCAGCCTGGATGAGCTTCCGCAGCTCTTCAATGTGTTGATGGGTCACATGAGCATGGTGGGTCCACGGCCTCCAATTCCTTATGAAGTCGACAAATACCAAACCTGGCACAAAAAAAGGGTGTTGAATGTAAAACCCGGCATAACAGGTCTCTGGCAGGTAAGCGGACGGAGTAAAATGACGTTTGACGAAATGGTGCGCCTGGACCTTTATTATGCGCAAAACTGGAGCTTATGGCTGGATTTTCAGATTTTTTTCAAAACGTTTAAAGCTGTTTTTTCAACAAAAGGCGCTGACTAAACCGGAGGGGAATAATGCTGAACCTTGGCGTTATAGGTTACGGTTATTGGGGTCCAAATATAGTAAGAAATTTTAACGCTGCAAAGGACTGCACAGTCATTTCCGTTTGCGATCAAAATGCATCGGCTTTGAAGAAGGCGCAAAAGAACTATCCCGCAATAAAAACAACCGCCGATTGCAATGCCATCGTTTCTTCTCCCGACATCGATGCCGTGGCTATCATTACCCCGGTTTCGGCCCACTATGAGCTGGCAAAAAAATCTCTGGAAAACGGAAAGCACATTTTTGTCGAAAAACCCTTTACTGCAACAGTTGCCCAGGCTAAAGAGCTGATAGCTCTTGCTGATAAGAAGAAACTTACCATCATGGTTGACCATACCTTTCTCTTTACCGGGGCTGTGAGGAAAATTAAAGAGCTTGTTGACAACGGTTCACTGGGAGAGTTATTCTACTACGATTCAATGAGGGTGAATCTCGGGTTGTTTCAGCACGATATTAACGTAATCTGGGATCTCGCTCCCCACGACCTGTCGATCATGGACTACCTGATCAGCGAAAAGCCCGAAGCGATAATAGCGAGCGGGAAACCACACTTTAACGGTCACGAAGATGTTGCTTATCTTACGGTATGCTTTAGCAACAACATGATTGCCCACTTTAATGTCAATTGGTTATCACCGGTCAAGGTCAGAATGACTCTCATCGGGGGGGAAAAGAGGATGCTTGTCTGGAATGACCTGGACGCGGACGAAAAAATAAAGGTATACGATAAAGGCGTGAATATTAAATCAAAGCAGGGCATCTATGATCTGCTGGTAAGTTATCGTTCCGGCGATATGTGGTCTCCAAGGCTTGAACAAACCGAGGCGCTCAAGGTTGAAGCGGAATATTTTGTTGACTGCATTCTAAATAATAAAACCCCTTTTAACGACGGACATGCGGGCTTGAGGGTGGTAAAAATTCTTGAGGCATCAAACAAATCTCTGAAAAATGACGGGAAGATGATCAGATTACAATAACTGCACCTCTCCAGCTACCATTGCCCCAGCACAAGAACGCTTACCACACCGATAATGGCAGTACTTGCAGGCAAGTTGGGTTAACCAACTTTTTTATTTAACACATATTGATAAGAGGACCTGTTTTGAAGGAATACCAATGTATTGCTGCAGATGTAATCCTAGGGGGAAATGTTATCATCTCCAAGTTCGTCAATCTTTACGGATGCTCGATAGGAGATAGCACTAAAATTGGATCGTTCGTCGAGATTCAAAAGAATGCCAGGATTGGAAAAAACTGCAAAATCTCCAGCCACTCCTTTATCTGTGAAGGCGTCGCCATAGAAGACAATGTATTTATAGGCCATAATGTAACCTTCATCAATGATACCTATCCCCGAGCCACAAATTCTGAAGGCACATTGCAAACCGAAAAAGACTGGAAGGTGGAGCCGACCACCGTTAAGCAAGGAGCATCCATAGGCTCGGGTGCAACCATACTTGCCAACGTGACAATAGGGGAAAGGGCCATCGTGGGAGCAGGCAGCCTGGTTACCCGGGATGTCCCGGCAGACACCATTGTTGCCGGAAATCCGGCGCGCATGCTAAGAGGAGTTAACAGTAAATGATTTTAGATTGCAATAACACACTCGAATGAATTCAAATGCATGGCGATTGAAATCATCAATCCTATCGAATATCCAGGCTGGGATAATTTAATCCTCGCGACTGGAGATTATTCTTTTTTCCATACCTCCAATTGGGCCAGCGTACTTTTTGAATCTTATCAGTTTAAGCCTGTTTATTTTTCTGTGTTAGATAATGGTCATTTATCCCTACTGATACCCCTGATGGAAGTAAAAAGCCTTATTACAGGCAAACGGGGCATATCACTTCCTTTCTCTGATTTTTGCAATCCCATTGTTCGCCAGGAAAATAAAGCGAAGGATGCTATAAGCACAATTTTGGAATACGGCAAAGAATCCGGATGGCAACATGTAGAATTTCGAGGAGATAGTGGCCTTTTTTACAATGAAACGCCTTCACAATGCTTCTATGAACATAGTTTAGAGCTCTGCAAGGATGAAAATAAACTTTTTGAGACCTTTCGTGAAAGTACCAAACGCAACATTCGGAAGGCAGAGCGTGAAGGTGTTGCAATTGAAGTCCATAACTCCTCAGCATCAGTTGAGCAATATTATCGCCTGCATTGCATAACAAGGAAAAGGCATGGATCACCTCCCCAGCCTTTCGTCTTTTTTAAAAAGATTTACGAACATATACTTTCTAAAAATCTTGGTTTTGTTATTTTGGCCTACCACTCAGATGAAACTATCGCTGGTGCCGTGTATTTCCATTTTGGTGAAAAGGCACTGTTCAAATTCGGCGCCTCAAAGCAGGAATATCTCAGTCTCAGGCCAAATGATCTTGTGATGTGGGAAGCAATCAAATGGTATTGCCAAAAGGGATTTAAAACGTTCAGTTTCGGAAGAACTGACAGAGATCATGAGGGACTGCGAAACTTTAAAAGCGGCTGGGGATCCAGGGAAAACCTGATTAATTATTTTAAACATAATTTCTCCCAGAATGCATTTATTCAAAGCAAACAGGCTATGGGGACGATACAAAAAACAATCTTTCAACATTCACCTCTGCCACTGCTAAAACTTGTTGGTTCATTGCTGTACAAGCACATCGCATGAGTTGACCATAATCAAATGTCACTTCTGAGCCTTTATTATTCATTAAAGCCGTTAATACCACGCCGCATGCAAATTATGATGCGGCGAATGAGGGTTCGCAGTAAGCTTTCCCGATACAGGGATGTCTGGCCCATAGATAAAAGCGCCGGCAATCCGCCGGCAGGGTGGACTGGATGGCCTGACAATAAGAAATTCGCGCTGGTTCTTATGCACGATGTGGAATCAATGCACGGCCAGGAGAAATGCAGCCTGCTGATGGAGCTTGAGCAAAAAATGGGCTTCCGGTCATCTTTTAATTTCGTGCCTGAAGGATATCCTGTTTGGCCTCATCTAAGAAATCAACTCACAGAAAACGGGTTTGAAGTGGGTGTCCACGGATTAAAACACGATGGCAAGCTTTATTTGAACAGAGAAGTTTTTGAGGCAAAGTCAAAGAGAATTAACCACTATATCCATGAGTGGAATGTTGTGGGTTTTTCCTCACCATCGATGCACCGCAATCTTAAGTGGACACAAGCATTAAATATTCGATATGACATTTCCACGTTTGATACGGATCCCTTCGAGCCGCAGCCGGAAGGCATGGGAACCATTTTTCCTTTCAGGGTGGAAGGCAGCGCTCAAAGGCAGGGATACGTTGAATTGCCCTACACCTTGCCCCAGGATTTTACATTGTTCACTATAATGAATGAAAAAAATATTGACATCTGGAGGAGGAAGCTGGACTGGATCGCTGATCAAGGGGGCATGGCCCTTCTGAACACCCACCCGGATTACATGAATTTTGACCATACTAACTTGGGCATTGAGGAGTATCCGGTAGAATATTATTTAGACTTTTTAGAGTATGTACGGGAGAAATATGAAGGGCAATACTGGCATGTTTTGCCTAATAAAATTGCAGAATATTATGAAGAACAAAATATTTCTCCGCGAACTATTGATTCTCATCGCGAGAAAAAAATATGCATGATTGCATATACGAATTATCTCAGTGATGCGCGTGTTCGCCGGGAAGCTGAAACGCTTGCTTCTCTTCCGGAATTTGAAGTATCCTGCCTGGTTCTGAAAGAAAATTCCTCACCCAGAGCTTATACTGTGGATGGCGTTCAGATACTGGAATTAGACACGCTGAAATACAGGGGAAAGAGCAACCTCAGGTATATAACAGCCTATGTTTATTTTTTATTTCTATCCTTTTTAAAATGCACCGGATTGTTTCTATCGCGAAAGCTTGATGTTGTCCACATTCATAATATGCCAGATTTCCTCATATTTGCAGCTATCATCCCCCGCCTGTTTGATAAGAAAGTAGTGCTGGATATTCATGATACTATGCCTGAGACATATTTGGCAAAATTTGGCGAGAAACAAAACGGGGCGCTTTTTAAGCTTTTATGCTGGGAGGAGGCATTTTGTTGTTGGCTTGCCCATAGAATAATTTGTGTAAATCACCCGCAGAGGAATGCATTAGTTAGAAGAGGAGTTCAATCAGAGAAAATTTTAGTATCCTTAAATGTGCCGGATCCAAAAAAATTCTTCCTGCATGAAAATACCAACGGCAAGACTAGCAAGACTGATGAATTTAACGTTGTTTATCATGGAACGCTATCCAAAAGGTTGGGAGTTGACCTGGCTATTCAAGCGGTCTCGAGGTTAATTAATCAAATTCCATCCTTAAAATTTTATATTATTGGAATTGGCGATGATATGGACGAATTTGTCGAATTGAGCAACTCATTAGGACTTGATGGCAGGGTTATTTTCAACAAAAAAATGATTCCTCTTGAAGACTTGGCTGACGCGCTGGATGGGATGGATTTAGGGGTCATATCAAACAGGAAAAACATTGCTACTGATTTAATGCTGCCGGTAAAAATGCTTGAATATGTATATCTTGGCATTCCTGTAGTGGCCCCGAGACTAAAAGGCATTCAATATTATTTTACAGATGAAATGGTAACCTATTTCGAACCGGATGATATTGATACACTGGCTTCCGCTATACTGGAGCTCTATGGTAATAAGGAAATAATGGAGGTCAAAAGGCATACAGCAATAGGATTTCTTGACACATACGGTTGGGATACTCACAAATCTTCTTTTATAGATTTTTACAAATCTCTCTAAGGTCATTTATGAAAAAAACAAGATTTGCTTTTGTCGGTTGTGGAAATATTGCGAAAAAGCATGCCGAGGCAATAACTCATTGCCTTAATGATACGGAGATCGTCGGCTTCTGTGACATAGCTCCGGACAGGGCAGATGCTTTTGCGAAACAGTATAATGCTCAGGCATTTACCAATATTAAAGATATGATGAAATGCATTGGCGGAGAAATAGATATAATAGACATATTAACACCGAGCGGCGTTCACTCACACAATATTTCCGAATTGATTGAGTATAAGAAACCACTCATTGTTGAGAAGCCGATTGCATTGAGGCTCGAGGACGCTGATGAAATTATAAGGGCCTGCGATTCCAATGGTGTAAAAATATTTGTTGTCCATCAAAACCGTTATAATGTACCTATTATAAAGGCCCGTGAAGCCCTGGAGCAGGGCCGGTTTGGAAAATTGGTTATGGGCACGGTACGTTTAAGATGGAAACGTGATGATGCCTATTATGCTGCTGCAAAGTGGCGGGGGACCTGGGCCTACGATGGTGGGGTTTTCACAAATCAGGCAGGCCACCATATTGATATGTTAACCTGGTTTATGGGAAATGTTGAAAGTGTAAAGGCGATTGGCATGACGCGATTGGCTAACATCGAGTGTGAAGATACCGGAGCAGCTCTCCTTCGTTTCACCAATGGAGCAATCGGCGTTATTGAAGCAACGACTGCAACGCGGCCTAAAGACCTGGAAGGCTCCATAAGCATTTTAGGTGAAAAGGGCAGCGTGGTGATTGGCGGATTTTTTATGAATGAGCTTGTTACCTGGGAATTTGAGGACAAACAGCCCATTGACCAGATTATTTTTGAAAAATATTGCAAAAACCCCGCGGGCTGGACATATAACCACGCTGAGTATCTCAAAGGGGTAATCAAGTCAATTGAAAAAGGGACTGGAGGGCTTGTTGATGGTCTGGAAGGGCGAAAATCGCTTGAACTCATAAGCGCAATTTATGAATCAATAGAAACAGGAAATGAAATTAGTTTGCGCTTCAGGCCGAATCGCTGCAGGCTGGGGGTGCTATGACAATAACCTATAAAATATATGATGGCGTGGTATTTGAGGGAGAATCAATCATTGAGGATTACTGTATTATAGGGGTTCCGCTTTCAGCAGAAGAGCGCGGAGATGTAAGAACTACGATTGGCCCGGGGGCAATCCTGCGATCTCATACTGTCATTTATGCTGGCAATAACATTGGTGCAAATTTTAAAACCGGCAATAAAGTCAATATCAGGGAATTGAATAGCATTGGCAATAATGTCAGCATTGGAACGCATTCTGTTATTGAGCATCATGTCACCATCGGCAATAATGTGCGGTTGCACAGCCAAGTTTTTGTACCCGAATATTCTATACTGGAAGATGATGTTCGATTAGGACCAAATGTTGTTCTCACCAATACGAAATACCCTTTCTCACCTGATGCAAAGAAGACAATGAAGGGTCCTCATATAAAAAAGGGGGCAATCATTGGTGGTAATGTTACCATATTGCCGGGCATAGTCATAGGTGCAGGGGCCCTCGTTGGGGCTGGCGCTGTAGTTGTCAAAGATGTCCCTGAAGGTGCTGTTGTGGCCGGCAATCCTGCCTGTATAATAAAGCACATTTCGGATTTGCCTTACTGATTGGAGATAAGTGATGAATATCCCTCTTGTGGACTTGAAGGCCCAGTACCTAAACATAAAAAAAGAAGTTGATGAAGCAATTAACGAAGTCATTACTAAAACCGCTTTTGTTGGCGGCATTTATGTACAAGCTTTTGAAAAGGCCTTTGCAGAATTTTGCGGCGTTAAACATTGCATTGGGGTCGGCAATGGCACAGATGCCCTCTTTATAGCACTCAAATCCCTCGGCATTGGTCCTGGAGACGAGGTCATTACCGCTGCAAACAGTTTTATTGCCACTTCAGAGGCTATAACCATGTCAGGCGCTAAGGTTGTTTTTGTAGATATTAATCCTCACACATACAATATTGATGTGTCACAGATAGAAAAAAAAATCACAAAAAAAACCAGGGCTATAATACCGGTCCATCTTTATGGCCAGCCGGCAGACATGGATACGATTATCGCTATTGCCAAGAAATACAATCTTAAAATAATTGAGGATGCTGCGCAGGCGCATGGGGCCTTGTATAAAGGCAAATCAATTGGTTCCCTTGGAGACATGGCATGTTTCAGTTTTTATCCCGGAAAAAATTTGGGCGCTTACGGTGATGGAGGTGCTATCACGACTAATGATGATTCGCTCGCTACCAAGGCACGGATGATAGCCAATCATGGTCGAGTTGGCAAATATGATCATGAGATCGAAGGAGTTAACAGCCGGCTCGATGGGATGCAGGCGGCCATCTTGTCGGTAAAATTGAAGCATCTTCCTCAATGGACGGAGAGCCGGCGAAGAAATGCCTACCTTTACAACGACTGCTTAAAAAATACTGGACTCGTCACTCCTTCTGAAATTGATGATGTTAAGGCGGTCTATCATCTATATGTGGTGAGAGTCAAAAATGGTTTGCGCACAAAACTACAGGATCATCTTTACCGTAACGGCATCGCAACAGGGATTCATTATCCAATCGCATTGCCCAACTTGAAAGCATACAGCTATTTAAGCGCTCAGGAAAAGTCATTTCCCATAGCAACTGATGCATCTCAGGAAGTTCTCTCTCTGCCCATGTTCCCGGAACTAACAGAGGTTCAAATCAGGTACATATCGCAAAAAATTATCGAAGCAATTTCTTAGATAAATTAAAGTTATAATCCCATGAAACGTCAGGTTAGTTGTTCTACGGAACATTGGGATACTGCCTGAGATATTTGAAATACTTATTCTTTCATTTGCCCGCATGCAAAAGTAAACCGCTCTGACAATAATGATCCGACTATTTGGTAAACATGCTGTTCTTTATGCAATTGGAAATATTTGTTTGCGAGCAGCCGCCTTTTTTCTCATCCCTCTCTACACTCGTTTTTTACCAATAAACGATTACGGGCTACTATCTTCCCTTCTGCTTACAAATCAAATCCTGATGATATTTATGGATTTGGGCATGAGAATCGCTTTGTTGCGATTTGCAACTGAGTATAAGAATGAGGGGTTACTCGGTCATTTAATAGGCACATCATTAGCTATAGTCTTTATTGGCTGGATAGCAGTAACCTGTCTGTCTACCTTCTGTCTCACATCTTTCTTCCGCTCCGTTCTACATACAGACGACATTCAACTCTATATCTTCCTAACGTGCTCACTTTCATTGGTTCAGGCAATTACCATTTATTTAATGTCGTATTATAGATCAGGTAATGACGTTATTAAGTACATGAAAACCGGTATCGCATCAGCAATACTTTTGATAATTGTAAATGCAATCCTTTTAATCGGGTTTAAAGCCGGAATACGCGGTGTTTTAATCGGCACTATTATAAGTTATGGAACGGTCTTATTGTTTATAATCATTGATATTCTTCCCCGGACCGGAATAAACATATCCGCCACTGTCGCAAAAAGATTATTGCCATTTGGGTCACCTCTTGTTTTTGCTATGTTGGGTCAACTCATCATGAGCGGAACCAGCATATATTTCCTCAGTTATTATTTTGGTCTTAAAAGTGTAGCAATATTTTCCCTTGGACAAAAATTAGCGGGTATTGTTGATATGGCACTTGTGTACCCCTTCCAATTAGCCTTACAACCTTTAGTATATTCAAATATGGATAAACCGGATTTAAAGTCTAATCTTGGTAGGCTGTTGACATATTATGTGTTGAGTATTGTTTTATTTTCCTTTATATTCCTGAGTGCAATAAGGATACTATTTCCTTTAATTGCTCCTCCCGAATACTCATCTGCTTTTCTAATCATCTTATTTTTAATGCCGGTATCTATTCTGCGAGGCATCTATTATTTTGGTGAAACCCTAATTACCATCACAAAGAAAACTTATTATACTGGAGCTGTCATTACATGCTGCGCATTATTAAGTTTATTGCTAAACTACATGCTCATTCCGAGGCTTGAACAATACGGCGCTATTCTTTCCATAAACGCTAGTTATTTCTTAGCGGGGTTCATTGTTCTAATTATGGGAACCAAGCAATTCCCGCTTGCCGTAGAAAAAAAAAGGATTTTTATTGTATCAGTAATATTCGTTCTTGTTTTTTTATACTTTATAAAGACGCGTAACCTAGCTTATTCTACTTCTATTATTATAAATGCATTTGCTTTTAGCAGCATCTTAATCTATTTGGCAATTGGGAAATTTTTTAATGATCGAGAGAAGGCAGTCGCTAAAAGCTTTTTGTCCAATAATCCATTTAGGAAATCATTGTGAAATCATGAGATATTTTTAAATTGAATGAACCGACTCATAATTGGCACAATACTGTTCGAAATACACGTCACACCATTTTATATCTTTATTACAAAGTATGCATCACTAAAATCATTAACTAAAAATGAAACTATTCATGGATAATGATAAATTTGCTAAAAGCGGCCTTGTTTTATGGTTGGCTCTTATTCTTATTACAGGTCTTCGTTTTAGAACACGTGAAGTTGATGAATCACTTACGGCAGATTTGGTTGTAGTAATTCAAATCATAATTGCGTTAGCTTCGGCAGTTGTTGGTTTTTTTTTAACTGATAATTTTAAGAAATGGGGATACGGCGCAAAAATTATTCTTGCATATGTTATTATCGCCTTTGCATCTGGAATTTTTAGCCCATATCCAAGACTTGTCTTTGGCTACACCATCCTGCTCGCAGGCGCAGGCTTTCTTACAATTGGTCTTATACAGCGGACAAACAATCTGCATGGTATGTTGAAATTGGAAAAAGCATGGTTAATTACATCATTATTTATAATATTGACTCAATTTGTAACAGTTTATTTTTCTGAAATACCAACAAATGCTGAAATTAATAGGCTTGGTGAAGGTAGTTCCAGTCCGTCTATGCTTTCATTTCTCTGTGCCTATGCACTAGGGGTTTCTTTCATAAACATAAAAAACAAATGGATATCTTTACTATTTTGGATCCCCCGACTTCTGCTAATAGCAATTATACTATTAACGAAAACCAGAATGCCTTTAGCTTTATGCTTTATAATATTCTTTCTACAATTACTATTTCGCCTTAGGCAAAATAGAATCTATCTCACGGTAGTGTTATTCAGCGCACTGTTTTCTATTTTAACTATCGCAGCTTTACTATATTCTCTTGACTTTCCTTTTATAAAAGAACTCTTTTATCAATTAAACAGGCAAGATCCGACAACAATCTATACCTTAACTGGCAGAACTGCAATATGGGCAACGACCTTTAAAATCTTACTTAATAATTTTTATAGATGTCTAATTGGTTATGGTTATGGGATAAGCAGACTGATACTTAATGTTGAATACTCTAAAATATCAATCGCCTATGCCTTTCATACGCATAATTACTTTTTAGAACATCTATTCAATATGGGTATTTTAGGGTTAACAATTGCATTACTCTTTATTGCTTATGCAGCTAACTGGATAACTAATTATAATAAATTATCTGTTTATTTATTCAATGGCTTCTCATCAAGAGCATTTACTATTATGATTTTATTTTATTTCCATTCTATAACTGGCATACCTCTTGGAGGCAAAATATATCCTATTGCCTTCATAATAATATTTTATATTGTTGCATTAGATAAGAAAGCATTCCTGAATACTAATATTAAACAACATTCCAATCATATTTAAAATTTTTTATGCATAACAAGTACGTAATTATCACACCCGTAAAAAATGAGGTGCAATATATTGAATACATCTTGCATTCTGTATGTGAGCAGTCTTTAAAACCACATGAATGGATTATTGTTAACGATGGTTCCTCAGACAAAACAGTCGAAATAATCAATAAATATTTAAAAAGTTCACCTTGGATAAGATTGGTTAATATTAATTCGCATCATGAATCAAGGCAGGCTGGGGCAAAAGTTGTAAAGGCATTTAATGAGGGACTTAAGTACATATCGCACAATAAATATGATTTTATTGTTAAATTGGACGCTGACTTAACGTTGCCAGAAAATTATTTTAAAAGATTATCGGATGAATTTGCCAACGATCCCAAAGCAGGCCTATGCGGTGGAAAAATTGTTTTAGCCGTTGGAAATAAATTGATCGAAGAAAAAGCAGCCTCATATCATTTAAGGGGTGCTATTAAAGCATATCGGAAAGAATGTTTCGAGGAGATTGGAGGTCTAACGCCTGTTCTCGGATGGGACGGCATAGACGAATTCACAGCAATGTATCATGGTTGGAGAGTAAAAATTATAAGAGACTTGGAGGTAATTCACCATAGGCCTACTGGTAACGAATCAGGACAATTAAAAATATCTTTCAAATTGGGAAAATCAGCATATCAAATGGGTTATGATCCCCTTTTGGCACTACTACGGGCAATAAAAAGGGGGCTCGCGAAGCCATACGTTATTCCAGGTTTGATTTTTTATTTAGGATACGTTATTGCCTTATTAAAAAAAGAACCCAAAATTGTCCCGCGGGAGATAGAAAATTTCATAAAAAAGTTTCAATATCAAAGAATTTTTAGTTTAAGAAAATAATTTATTTACCGCTGTTGGTTGTTGGAATAACGGTTATTCTCAAATCTTGAGGTGTGGAAATATAGCTGTTAAGTCTATTTTCATAAGCCCCTATATCATACCCATTTCCTTGCGGTCGCGGAATGTCATCTTTGTCACAAGTCACATTGGCTAAAACAACTCCAGAATCTATTAGTTTAGAATTTGACTGAAGCTTAAAATTATATTTAGCAAATCCCAAAAATTCTGGATTCACATTCCAGAGATCATTTGGATATGGATTACCTGAAGGTTGTTTACCATCAGACCTGTAAATACAATTATAGCCAATTTCTGAAACTGTTATTGTATATCCCTCATCTGTGTAGACATATTCTGTTGAATGACTACTAAAATCATAAAATATATTATTTTGTATTTTTATACCATCTATGTTTCGTATTCGCACAGCCCCCCCTCCCCCTCCGATGGTTCGTACAAAAGTGTTATTTAAAATTTTTATATCCTTTACACGATTGAGCACTCCCACAATGTTCAAACCAGGCAAATAGACTGTGCCCTCCATAATAAATATATTATTTACGAATGATAGATTCTCAACTTTGCCAGAGCTATCCTCAATCATTGCCCCTTGTTGACCTGGGTTGGAATTTTGAAAAACATTTTGCTCGAAGATTATGTTATATGCCATTCCCCAAGTTTGAATACAGTCTATATGTGGCTCTGTTTCGCCTATATTGCCAGGATCAGTTAACAAAATATCATGAATATAATTCTTTCTGTAAATGTGGCCTGAACCAAAAAAACGTATTCCATCAGCATCAAGTCCTTTAGTAATAGGCCAAGTTGAAGGACGATTTATTGAATGACTGATGTCGTTATTTTCAATTAAGTGGTTTTGTCCCTGTATATATAATCCGCAAGACCCAGCATATTTAATAATATTGTCCCTAATAATACAATTGCTAGTTACTAGTGAGTCCTCTGGTGTGCCTGTGGGGGGATGCACTTGAAGGGCAATTCCAACATAAGTCGCAAAGTGAATACGGTTATCAACTATTTCACAAAGTTTCCCTTGAATACTAATACCAGATCCATTTTTCATTAATACCCAGCTAGTGTCCTGCTGCGTAAAAACTGAATCATTAATTATATTAAAACCTTTTATATGTATGTAATCTGCAACAACAAGAAAGCCTTTATTATTAACAATGCCTTGGGCTTGGAAGATAATTGGTGCCCCCAAAACACCAGACTTCGTAATCTGAACTCTTTCATTATAACTACCTGGCAATACTAAACACTGATCGCCTGCAATCATTACATCTGCTGCTCTTTGAATGGTTTTAAATGCACTGCTATTTGCAATGCCATTGTTTGTATTGCTACCATTTACTGCATCAACATAATACGTTGTCGCATTTACCAGCCAAGGCAAACAGATAATAGAAACAATCAAAATACAATTCGTCTTTATCTTCATATATACAACCCTTAATGGTTAAAGTATGTAGGCTACGCGTTGTGAAAAAATCAAAATGATGATTCAATCAATCTTGTAATTAATTTTTCAGTGTTAGCAAACATAATAAACTTAAAAAGGCACCTTCATATTTTTTGCAGAACCACCATCAACAAAACCCTTTCACCTATATCTCATTAACTATCAACTACTGAACTATTGACAATAATTGATAGCATTATCACGAGCAATTTTTACTCGCTTTTGCTCTGATGCACTCAGCACTTTCAATCTTCCCCGTCCATTCAAATCTATTATACCATTGATATTGAAGACCTTCTATACTATAAATCATCTATGAGATTTTCGTAAAAGATACAGTTCTCTCAAATTATGCATTAGATATTTTAATGCGAAAAATAAAATGAGGATCAAACAACATGAGAGATAATCCATTTCGGGGTGCGTTCAATAGGATTTTACATTTAATTGCACGGTTCATACCAGGGGCGACTACCATTCGCCCTTTTCTTCACAGGTTGCGCGGCGTAAAAATACATGGAAAAGTTTTCATAGGTGATGAAGCGTATCTTGAAAATAAACATCCAGAAACAATTGAAATGCATGAAGGATGTGGACTCTCTCCGCGATGCACTCTAATAGCCCATTTTCGGGGAACGGGCAAAATAATTCTTAAGCAAAATGCATTGATAGGAGTAGGATGTACAATAATTGCATCACCTAAACAAATCCTAACGATCGGAGAGGGTTCCTTTGTTGCGGCTGGCTCCGTGGTTACTAAAGATGTGCCTCCTTTTACTCTTGTTGGCGGTGTGCCAGCAAGACCAATAGCAAGAATTACAGTGCCAATGACCCTTGGCGATACGAGCTATGAAGACTTTAAAAAAGGGCTGATTCCGATAAAGGATAAGTAAGCCTGTATGCAACACCACATTCAGCACGCATGTATTATCATTGATGATCCTCTATTGAGGGAAGACTATGGTTTTTTAAACTACCGCCGCTTAATCAATTTGATGGATAAACACAATTTTTTTACGACAATTGCTTTTGTGCCGTTTAATTTTAAGCGAACCGATAAAAAAATTGCTGCTTTATTCAAAGATAGGACGGATAGGCTCAGCCTGTGCGTTCACGGGTGTGATCACGTCAAAGGTGAATTCGGTATAACAGACCTTCATTATTTAGACAATTTAGTAAAGCTGGCAACAGCAAGAATGGTTGAACATGAAAGAATTACGGGCATTCCTTTTGATAGGATCATGGTCTTCCCCCAGGGCATTTTCTCCAATGAAGCTCTGGAAGCACTAAAGTTGAACAACTACAGCGCTGCAATCAATACTGTGCCCATGCCCATAAGTGGTTCCATCTCCTCAAATCTTCCTTTGTTTAGAAGATACACGCCGGAACATTTTAACAACAGTGCTTCTATAAATCCGATATTCATTGTATTACACCATGATTATTTCAAAAATGGCTATACAAGACTTTCTGATTTCGTCGACAAACTCAATGCGAGATATAAAATACAGTGGGCAAGTGCCGGGAGCATTATTTCCAATTATATTCATACAACTCTGCAATCAGATGTGACCCAGACGGATGTAGACTTGAGCGGATTAGCATTGCATGGCTACAGAAGGAATACCAAAATATTCATGAGACGATACCTTTCCGAATTAAGAGATAATTATCTTTGTAAAAATGATTCTCTCTTTGCATATGCTAAAAAATTAAAGGATTTGATGAAATGGTAAGTCATTGCCAATGAACAATCACAACGTACGCATATCTTACCGGATCGATGAACCTGATTGGGATACCTTCGTGGCGAAGGTGCCGGGGGGCAACCTTCTGCAAACCAGTCTGTGGGGACAGGTAAAAGCTTTTTATGGCTGGTCATATTCTCGCGCAATCGTATCAGAAGGTGAAAATATTGTCGCCGGTGTACAATTGCTAATCAAGTCTTTGCCTTTAATTGGTTCTATAGCATTTATCCCGAAAGGTCCCCTCTTTAATTCAAACGATCCTTCTTTGAGAGATCATATCACGGCTGCATTGTTCAGCTTAATTAAAAAACATCGCATATTGTTCGTTGTTATACAGCCATCTGTTGAAGATCCCGAGCTATCGCATTGTCTCCTTCAAAAAGGGTTTCAGCAAAGCAAAAAGAGCCTCGCACCGACCGCAACGGTCATTCTGGATTTAACCATTGAACCTGACCAGATTCTGGCACACATGCGAAAAAAAACCCGTCAGCACATTCATGCCGGTCAGCGCAAAGGTCTGGAAGTGCGAGAGGGAACGGAATCTGACCTGAATAATTTTTTTAGTTTGTTAGATACATCGGGCAAACGTCTTAAATTCGAGCCTGAATCTGAGGAATATTTTCGTGTAATGTGGCGCATTTTGAATCCTCATGGATATATTAAGCTATTTGTAGCCGAGCTGAACGGAGAGGCTATATCTGCCCTTTTGGCCACTCCATTTAATAAGACCATAACTCTTAAGCGGATTGGCTGGTCTGGCGATCATTCAAAACTGTATCCGAATGAATTAGTCCATTGGGAAGCAATTATGTGGGCTAAATCACACGGATATAATTATATCGATTTCGAGGGTATAGATCGGAAAGACGCTGAAAGATTAATACAAGGTGAACATCAGCAAGATGCAATAAAAAATAAGGTGACCTTTTTCAAAATTGGTTTCGGCGGATCAGTAACCCTCCTGCCGCCGGTATATGAATACATCCCGAATCCGGCGCTCCGCTACGCATACACAAAAATCTTCCCAAAGATTACCAGCTCACCAACATTATCACATGCTTATAAGTTCACACGCAATCTTTTCACACGAAGAGCCACAAAGGGCACGAAGAGCTGAACAGGATGAACCCTTTGGCCTTTTCACTCAAACCTGACTGCAGGCTTTCCAGGCACAGTTGGTATTCCCTGCAGTATGTTCATTGAACCCTCTACAATTGTCCTTTCCGATTCTTCCCGATTTGTATTTAGAGTGGCACTTTCACCGGTAATCAGGGGCATATTCTCCTCAATGTCGCAGCCATGGATTTCTATCTCGGCGATCTGGGCAAGGTGGAGGAAAAGAAAAAGGGTCTTTGATTTGGTAATGGTGATCCTTACGTAGCGGCAATCAATTCCTATCAAATCCCATTTGTCGGCATAGGGCAGTTGAAGCAATATTTTCGCGGCTACAAGCCACTCCTACCGGTTAGCAGCCTAAACCAACCGGCTAGCAATCATTATGTTTTGTTGTGATAATATTTTTTATTCTTTTAAGAACCCTTCCCCCAAAAGTAATATATTCCCTGCATTCCTTTTCTGTAATCTCTACCCCACCTCCATACAGGTCTATATTCCTTTTTGAGCGCATTACATTGCCTATATCAGCAACTGCCTCGTCCTTTAAAATCTCAGCCATTTTCTCCAGAATCTTTACATGATGACCCGGTACGCTTCTAACCCGCACCTGATAATAACTGAGCAATGCTATCCCGGCTTTAATAAGTGCGTTATAAATATAGGTGAATTTGACCTCCGGGATGGAATCCTTTTTTGCAATATCATAATCCCTGAGGGCGCTTTCAAGATTCTTTTTGATCTGCTGTTGGGTAAAGCTAAAACGGATGAATGTACTTTCTTCAAACTTCATTACATTATCTTAATATGTTTTTGCCTGAGCAGCGATGAAATGAAAGCATCGCCGTCTTTGACTCTTTTATTGAATTCCTTTTCGTCCATGTGTGTACAATTTATTGTTCTATTAATTGCTTTCTGAATTTTATTGAGCCTGCCCTGCAATGAAACGATTGCATGGTTGCCGATTATTAATATATCAATGTCGCTATGGACATCCATAGTATTGTGTGCATAAGATCCATAAATGTATGCCTTTTTAACTCCGGTTGTTTCCTTCAATAATTCTTTTATGGTTCTTTCAAAACCGAGGGTTGTAAGCACTATATTCCTATAGGCATCATATAAAGGATACTCTTGATTTATAGAATATAATTTCAGATTCCCTCTCTTCCCTCCTCTTAAAATCCCCTCCTGTTCTAACTCCCGGATTTTCTTAACCAGGTTCCTTTTATCTAAATGCAGCTTCTGTACCAATTCATTTACGTAAAGACTTTCATGAGGATTCATAAAAAAATAATTCAATACTGTTTTTGTAATTTTTGAACGCAAGGAGATCATCTGGTTTTCCCTTTTTTACACCGATCAGTGTAATATGCTACACCGCTGGTGTCAAGGTAGAAGGAGGGGGCGCCGGGATAAAAGATAAATCCCAAATGAAGGCCCGCAGTCGACAGTCTATAGTCCACAGCAAATGATGGAACCACGAAGAGCACGAAGGGTAATACACCAAGCACACGAAGCAATGAAAAAAGTACGGAGGCTTGGTTCTTTTCTTCGTGAACTCCATTTTTGGCTTTTTCTTCGTGCGCTTCGTGGTTGCAAAGAGGGTTCAGGGAACAGAATGTAGGGTCAATAAGACTGCTTACACCTGTATCGTGTATCCTGCACTCGCCCTTATTCAAACCTGACTTCCGGCCTTCCCGGAGCAGTAAGTTGCTCTGGGTGTGCGCCTGGTGCATCCTCCAATTTTATCCTGCTCGATTCTTTCCGGCTCGCGCTTAAAGGAAGAGCTTCTGCGGCAAGCAGCGCGGCGGTGTCTTCAATATCACAGCCATGGACTTCTATCTCGGCGATCTGGGCAAGGTGGAGGAAAAGAAAAAGGGTTTTGGATTTGGTAATGGTAATGCGTAGGTAGCGGCAATCAATGCCGTCGAATACCCACTCATCAGAATATGGCGGCTGAAAGGGTGGGGTATAGCCCCATTCTTTGCCTATGCTTGCCCAGGTGTTATTATCCCTGCTTATCTCTATCTGGAAATCAGTGGGGAAAAAATCGGTGCCGAACATCCTGGAAGCATACATATTGAGCCCGCTCAGTTTTTTCATTGCACCCAGGTCCAGGATAATGAACTGATCCTTCCTTACAAATGAAAAAGCAGACCAGGCAGTCAAAGGATTTCCATCAAACACATTATTTTTTGAGTAGCGTGGCAACCACTCGCTTGATGCGGTTGCGGAGACAGGCCGGAGATTTTGAGGATCATCACAGGTAATTTCAGATGCTTCATAATAAATTTGATCCTGCACAGGTTGAGGCATCCAGTTGCCGGCAGCATCCCTGAACTTAACGTAAACCGTTTTTTCTCCATCTCCCGGTGAGAGTGTCCAGATTTTCCCAGTCGCATAGGGCTCAGGGTCAGACCAGACATCTCCATCGTTGCTGAAGGCCATTAGTCCCCTCTCATCGAGCTCCTGACCATCATCAACGGCAGAAAGAGCAAGAATAGTTTCGATGGATTGAGTAACTGAATCCCCCCCATTTATGGCAATGCTGCCTACGGGTGGCGTTGTATCGGTTCCCTCACCCGACTGGGAGTATTGCACCTCATTTGAAAAATCAGTTTCATACCCGGATTCATCATAAGCGGTTACCGCAAAATAGTAGGTCACCCCTTCTGCAGCAGCAAGCGGAAATTGATAACTGACCCTGCCATTTACAACAGCAAGGCTCTCCTTCGGCAGCATAATGGGAGTTTCTTTATAATCCCTGGAAGAAGTCCCTGAGTATAAATAATATCCTGCCAGCTCATCGTCCGTGTTCTGATCCCACGACAAAAGGAGTTCCAACCCATAGGAAGGCAGGGGGAAAATACAGAGAAGAATGGCTAACAGCATCAAGAATGAACGTTTCATAATAATCGGTGCAGAATACAAGGAGACTCCTGTCAACTGCTTTTTGAACCACGAAGCTCACGAAGAAAAAGCTAACAGCGAAGGTCACGAAGAAAGAACCAAAACCTCTTGCTTTGCAATGCTCAGTCGTGCATGCGCGACTGAGAAGTCTTGCAGTAGGACGCGGCAGGTCGCGTCCTACTACGACTCTTTACTTCGTGATCTTCGTGCATTACCCTTCGTGTTCTTCGTGGTTCAAAAAAACGGTTTGCAGTTGTCGGTTTATAGTTCACAGCCACCCTCTTGCATCGTGAAGGCCTGTAAACTGGCAGCTGTCAACTGGTCTTTGCCCCTGCCCCTCATTTTTTCACCACGTAGCCCACGAAGAAAAAGCCGGCAACGAAGTTCACGAAGAAAGAAACCAACACTCTGCACTTTTCAATTCTCAGTCGTGCATGTACGACTGAGAAGTCTTGCAGTAGGACGCGGCAGGTCGCGTCCTACTCCGACTCTTTTCTTCGTGGTCTTCGGTCTTTCCCCTTCGTGCTCTTCGTGGTTCAAAAGGCAGTTTACAGTCCGCAGTTGACAGTTAAAAGTATATCTCCTGGAAACTGGCAGCCGTCAACTGTAAACTAGTCTTTCATCCTGCACCCTAATTTTATCGGATGGGAAATCAAAAACATAAGGAAAGTAAGTGTTGGAGAATCATGGTGTGTTTCTCTGCAGAATCAATCCTTGTCTTGTGAAAAAATTCTTTTCTATACTCTTCAAAATAAAGCAGAAGGATTTTCTGATTATATCAGAAAATCCTTCTGGGCGATTTTAACTCATTATTATTTCAATGAGTGAAATTGGTTATGGAATGCTTTCAGGCATTTCATTAAGCATCTTAATATCATCCACCATCCCGTCTCCCCTAATCAGGAAGCCGTTCACCTCTTCGATGACCACATTAGACTGAGCCGCCTCCAAGTCTGCCTGCAGATCCCTCGTAAACGTTTGCCACTGTCCATTCCTTGCATCTGTGCCCAATCCATAAAGTACATACTCACCTAAATCCAGAGGATTAAGAAGGTTAACCGGCGTGTACTGCAAATACCGGTGCCCCACATCCGTTTCCAAGTCTATATATACTACAAAATATTCACCATACTTCATGCTCCATTCAATCACCGTTTGCTCTGTGTTGTACCACCTGCTTCCATCTGACTTCCTTAGGCGATATCCGTTATTCGTTCCCGCCCCTGAAAACTCAATAACATTTCCCTGCACATCATCAGAAACAATTGTTATCTGTGCATCGACGGGTACATTGTCATAAACAATCCACCTTCCTACTGACTCATCCTCTGCATCCTCGTACATAGTCCCTCCGCAGTCTACTGAACAGTCAGGATCATAGCAATCAGTCAAATCATCCAAGTCATTATCAACTCCATCGGAACAAGCAATTTCATCCTGGGTAATCGTGAGGATACTGGTGCCCATGTGTGGGTCATAATTGAAACCGCTGCGGCACCCTACGGTTGTGGCAAAACCGGGAACGGGACTTACTATAATAGAAGAACTGCCGCTCGACGCACACTGGAATGTTACCCTCGCCAGGATGACATTGCGGGCTGAATCCGGAACAGCACAGCTTAATTGTAACAGTGCTACCATGTACGATCCCGACCCGGCAGCATCCGGAATCTTAAAGGTAGCAGAACCATCCCAGGGCCCGGGCACATCTACGCCATCATAGGCTTGAACACTTATAATATTCACCTGGCTGGGATTATATACCAATAAAAAACCGCTTCCTAAAATCGACTCCGGCACATCGCTTGCCCAGATGTCTACAGAAAATGTATCACCCGGTCTAACGCTTTCAGGATTAACCGCATCACAGGTAATGTTTTCAGGAATCGCATCGAGCATCTTGATATCATCCACCCTCCCGCTTCCTCTGATTAAGAATCCATTTACCTCTTCTATGATGACGCCCGGCTGCGCTGCCTCCATGTCTGCCTGCAGGTCCCTCACAAACGTCTGCCACCGCCCGTCCACAGCGCCTGTGCCTAATCCATATTTCACATACTCACCGGCGCCCAGCACACTAACATTAACCGGCTGGTACTGCAAATACTTGTGCCCGTCGTTCGTTTCCAGGTCAATATACACTATAAAATTCTCACCATACTTCATGCTCCATTCAATCACCGTCTGCGTTGTATTGAGCCAACCACGCCCATCAGCCGCCCTTAATCGATACCCGTTATTCGTCCCGGACCCTGAAAACTCGATAACACGGCTCATCCGATCCGTATCATAAGTGTTAAATATCTGCGCACCTGCAGGATCACTATCATAAACCATCCAACGGCTCGTTGATCCATCAGTCGCATCTTCATACATTGTGCTGTCAGGCATTTCATTAAGCATCTTAATATCATCGACCATTCCGCTTCCCCGCACCAGGAAGCCATTAACCTCTTCGATAATGGCGCCTGGCTGAGCCTCGGTTAGATCTGCCTGTAAGTCCCTCACAAATGTGTGCCACTGCCCGTTTCGTGCACCTGTACCCAATCCAAACAACACATACTCACCGGTGCCTAATTGATTAGTATTGACCGGGTTGTATTGCAAGTACCTGTGCCCTGCAGTAGTCTCCATGTCAATATATATTACAAAATACTCATCATACTTCATGCTCCATTCTATCACCGTCTGCTCTGTGTTGTACCACCTGCTTCCATCCGCCTTCCTTAGGCGATACCCATTATTCGTTCCCTCGCCTGTTAACTCAATAACATTGCTCTGCCGGAAGCCGTCATAAACATTTGTTATCTGTGCACCGGCGGGGACGTTATCATATACATTCCATTTATTAACTGACTCGTCCTCCGCATCTTCATACATGATAAACCCACTTGAACTATAACCGATGTTTCCTGCTTCTAAAAAATCAAGGCAGTATTCAATGGCAAAGGCTGAACTTGCCATGGGGATTAAAAACAGTGAGCAGATAAAAATGGTTGTCAGTTTCTGCATACCAGGCTCCCATTTGGGTTCAAAAAAAAACGGTGCCCCTCTTGGACCATTCCATGGCTGGTTGATAACATATAATATATTATAAATCAACACTTTCTTTTATCCATTCTAAATACTGTATCTCACAAATGGAACTACTCAAGATATAAGGTGATTCAGGACACGAGAGGAAAATTTTAATTGCATAGTGCGCATGAAAGTGATAAAAATAACATTAATATTGCGTGTTAACTGATGTTTGAACGAAAGCCTCTGATTTTTGATCCTGTCATTTCTGCCCGTTATGCTTCGTTTAGGGTAAACGCCGGCATAGATCTTTCAGATGTTAAAGATTTCCCAGGCGCTTGAAGCTTCTTCAAAATGACAATGACCTTGATGATCAAATGTTTTCGTTCAGGCACCAGTAAGGTATTGTGTCCTTTCCTTTAACTTGCTGTCGGCCTGTCTTTCTGTTGGTTTTTCCTATCTAAAAGATCTTATATATGTTTTTTACAAACCATTTTTTTGCCAAGATACTAATTGCCGCATTGCTGCTGCTTGGTTTTGTTGAGCAATCGCTCGCAATACCCCTTCCTTTCCGCTTGACCTGGAACAGAAATCGCGAGGCGGACATCGCATTTTATACCGTTTACTATGGCACCTCCCCGGGTAACTATACCGGTCTTAAAGACGTAACCAACCTCACCAACCCCTCAATAGAGTTCTGCGATATAAATTCTGATGACTGCGATTATACCAATGCCCAGATAAGACCAGGGACTTATTACCTGACCGTTACCGCCACCGACCGGGCTCTTAACGAAAGCGATTTTGCCCAGCCACTTCGAGTTACCGCCGATCCATCAACTGCCACTTCAACCACCAGCACTATAAGATCTTCAACAACAACCGCTCCTATCACACCGGGAAGCACGACTACCATCGCAGCACATAATACTATAATCTATGAAGACGCGGAAGACGGAACGGCGAGCCGTTGGTATGCATATGACAACCTGCCCGAGGGATCCCAAATCCGGAACCAGCTTGACAGCAGCCGTAACAGCCGCGTTATCAGTTTTTCCGGCGCCGGTACCGATAACGGTTACCGGTTAAGAGGCGAGGAGGAAAACCTGTGGCACGACTCCAGCCACTTTGTGATCCAATGGAGCATGAAATATGATGAATTCTTCATCGTTTACATTGATCTTAACACCACTGCAGGGCACCGATATCTCACCTATAAGCCCCTTGACTATGATCAGCTTGGTGAGGGGGAGTATGTGGAACAGGGTCTGGGCAGTGATGCAATTGACGGCCAGTGGCACACTTTCATAAGGGACCTGAGGGCTGATCTGGCACAATCACAACCGGGGGTTACCATCATCGAGGTAAATGGATTTTTAATCAGGGGAAGCGGGATGGTAGATGATATCGCACTCCTGAATTATTTCCCTACTGCAACCACCACAACCTCAGTACGGCCAAACCAGGGAGACTACTGCAGCCCGGATCCGGACCTGGTCCTCGACGGAGCAGTGCCTGAAGAAGGGACTCGGAACATTACCATACCGGCAAGCGCGCTTCCTCAGAACAGCATAGCATATGAAAATGCTCAGGACGGCTCAACTGACCGCTGGACCATTTATGACAACGTGCCGGCCGGGGCACAGATAACTAATATCTATGACAGTGAACGTCAGAATAACGTAATACAATTTTCGGGGGCCGGCGCTGACAACGGTTATCGCTTAACCAATAGCGACGGGTCTTACTGGAACAACACGAGCCATTTTATCATCAAGTGGGATATGAAATATTCTGAACCTTTTACAGTTTATATCGACCTTGACACCTCCGCCGGGCGCCGTTACCTGCAATATAGACCGGTTAACAATAACAGCTTGGGAGATGCTGAATATGTGCTGTACGGGCTTGGCACAGATGCTGATGATGGAAGATGGCACACCTATGTGAGGGACCTGCAGGCAGATTTAAAGGTAGCCCAGCCAAGTGTTACCATCCTTGCCGTAAATGGTTTTCTTATCCGGGGAAGCGGCCGGGTGGATGATATCGAACTCCTTGCCATGCAAGCTTCAATTTCACCTTCGCTACGGCTGACCCTTTTCGACCCAGATAGTGCCGGTGAAGGATCTATTTACATAAATGGCAATGGGCCGATTAGTCTCCCGGTGGGGAATTATAACAATCTCGAGCACACATTCACCTTATCCATAAATCGTGGATGGCTTGTCCAAGGGGAGAACTCATTCAGATTTATTCATGTGGCCGATGCGGGATACGAAGTGAGAGGGGTATGTATCAGCGGTTTGTTGGGCGGTTCAACCACGACAACGACGCCGGGAACACCTCCACCCACCATCACAACCACAACGACGCCGGGAACACCTCCTCCTACTACCACTACCACATCTGTGGCTGTGGATACAACGCCGCCTTGGGGGACGATAACAATCAATCAGGGAGAATCAACGACCAACTCCCGGCTGGTAACGCTCAACCTTTCCGCCGAAGACAGCGAGAGCGGGATGGGAGCGGGCGCTCAGATGATGCTGAGCAATGATAATGAGAAGTGGTTCGGCCCCAAACCCTTCGTCCCGACAAAAACCTGGGTGCTCACACCCGGGGAAGGGATAAAAACGGTGTATGCCAAGTTCTGCGATGAGGCAGGCAACTGGATGACAGATCCGGCCACTGACACCATCGAGGTTGCATTCTCATGTGCAGAACCATCCCAATTGCAAGCAGCCTCCACTGATTGCTCTGGGAAATATCTGATCATGTGGTCGGATGAAAAGGCGGTGGACGGAAACGATGTCACCGGCTGGCTTTCACGCATGCGCCGGGTGATGCAGGAGGAGTACATAACCCTGGACCTCGGCGGAGTAAAGGTAATTAACCGCATTGACATACACTCAAAGCGGTTTATTGGCCGTGATCTTTTCCCCCGCGACTTCAAGGTGCAGGTGAGCGCTGACATGCAGAGCTGGACGGATGTGGTGGCCGAACAGGATTATACCCTGCCTGCGGCACGCTCCGCGAGCTGGTCGTTTGACGGCACCGAGGCGGCCTACGTCAAGCTGGTTGCTACCCGGCCTCAAAAATTCCTGGTCTTTTATTACCTGACCTATATTTCTGAAATTGAAGTATACGGGTGCGCGGAGCCTGAGGTTCCGGAGCCTGAATCATTGGCCGCAACCCAGTCGGCAGGCGAATCACGATCGCTTCTGTCAAAAGAGGCTTTCGACAGGGAAGTGGCTGGCAAAAAAGGACCGGTGATCGGCAATACGGTACCCGGCCGCCCGGGCAAGCCGCTGTTCATTCTGAAGGGAGAAAAATAGGGGGTAGGGTTCAGGGGCCAGGGTGTAAGGGAAAAAACTAGTTTACAGTTGACGGCTGCCAGTTTACAGGAGAGATCCCTCTACAGTGAACTGCCTTTTTAACCACGAAGAGCACGAAGGGTAAAACACGAAGAACACGAAGCAAAGAGTCGTAGTAGGACGCGATCTGTGCGTCCTACTGCAAGACTTCTCAGTTGTGCAGCCACAACTGAGAATTGCAAAAGTTCAGATGTTTGTTTTTTTCTTCGTGCTCTCAGTTTTTGGCTTTTTCTTCGTGATCTTCGTGGTAAAAAAATGAGGATACAAGGAAGGAAGTTCTGGATGCAGGATACATGATGCACGATGAAGAGGGCGCCTGTGAACTGTAAACCGAAAGCTGCAAACCCTTTTTTTGAACCACGAAGAGCACGAAGGGGAATGCACGAAGAACACGAAGGAAGCATGAGTCTCAGTAGGACGCGATTTGCGCGTCCTACTGCAAGACTTCTCAGTCGTGCGTGCACGACTGAGAATGGCAAAGCGAGGAGGTTTTGGTTTCTTTCTTCGTGAACTCAATTTTTGGCGTGATCTTCGTGATCTTCGTGGTAAAAAAACAGTTGACAGGAATCAGTTGTCAGTTCACAGGGGCTTCTTCGTGCTTCGTGGTGTTAAAAAAGGGGCTCACGAAGAGCAAAACAAATAACGATTGACAGGTTTCCTTGATCCTGAACCCTATACCCTGACCCCTATAAACTGCAAACCGTCAACTGAAAACTGGCAGGCAACCTATGGAACATCAAAAGGTAGCTAGAAAGAAGTTCATGGTGGAGCGGGGATTCCAGATCAGGTTCATGGCGGTCATCATCATCGCCATGGTGCTCATCGCCCTGGTCACCGGGATGAGCATGTACACGGCGGTCATGCAGACGCTGGTCAACCAGTTTCACGGCGAAAGCCTGGCGGCCATTCAGCATGCCATAACCGCCAAGCTTTTTGTGCGAAGCCTGCTGCTCATCTTTGCCATTGCCATTATAAGCGTCTTTATCTCCCACCGCATCGCCGGCCCCATATATAAGTTTGAGCGGATACTGGAGGCGATGGCGGCAGGCCAGAAGGTTCGTGAGATCACGCTGAGAAAGCATGATGAGTTCTATCGCCTCGCCCGAGCCATAAATGAGCTCATTAGAAGACAGGGTTCAGGCAACAGGGTGTAGGGGGGAAGACAAATCCTAAGCACTAAACTCTAAATCCTAAACAAATTCAAATAACCAAAATTCAAATAAAGGATAAACTGCTAAAAGGGTTTTGAACATTAGAGCTTTGGATTTTGAAATTGTTTAGAATTTAGGATTTCGATATTCGGATTTGCCTCATCCTATGTGGGCTTCGTGGTAAAAAGGGACAGGGGAAAGAATAGTTTACAGTTTACAGGGGGAGAAGCTCTCTACCTTATTCTATATCCTGATCTAGTGAGGACTACGAGTCTGCCTTTAAAAGAATTTCCATGATAATGCTTAAAAAGGTTACTTAAGGCATAGAAGATATCTTCCAAAAGGGGTGGATGGATTCGTATAAGGATTATGCCTGGTAGGTTTTGCGGCGGATACCTGAGAATATCACCAAAGTGCTTATCGAATGTAATAATGGACCTTTCTTCTTTGGCGGCTATATTGATTACTGCATCATCTGTGATCTGGGACAGACCGGCTTCACGGATGCCCATGACATCATGTCCCGATTTGCTGAGGTAGGCTACAACTTGGGGGAATAAATTTTCATCCGCGAGGAATTTCAATATCACAACACCTTTTCAAAAGGGATGTATTCTTGATTTTTAATCAGAGTGGCAGCATAATGGAGGCATTCCTTGATATCTTCACGCGTAATATTCGGATAATAATCTTTGATAATGTCATCTGGCGCTAATCCCGCTTCGATGAGCTCAATGATGGTATATACCATAATCCTGGTACCTTTTATACAAGGTTGCCCATGACATATATTCGGACTAACCTCTACCCTCTTAATCATTCTGGTCACCTCCGCAATGATAAAGACATTAAATTTATACCATGCAATACGGTCCTGGTCAATCAATTTGCAGGTGTGGAGAGGTGTTCGGTAACAGGGTCAAAAGAAAAGTCCACTGTCCACAGAAATGACCTAACCACGAAGAACACGAAGCAAAGGGCAAAGCGGTGAGGGTTTGGTTCTTTCTTCGTGAACTCATTGTTGGCTTTTTCTTCGTGTGCTTCGTGGTAAAAAAATGGTTCAGGGTAGAGGGAACAGGCGGCAGGGTTCAGGCTAAAAGCAAATCCTAAGCACTAAACTCTAAATCCTAAACAAATTCAAATGACCAAAATTCAAATAGAGGCAAACTGCTGCGAGTGTTTGGAACATTAGAGCTTTGGATTTGGGATTTGTTTAGAATTTATGATTTGGGATTTAGAATTTGAGGAACCAGGGGTTCAATACCTTTATGACACAAAACCACTTTTTAAAAGAAACCTTTCTTGACCGCGTGAATGCTGTTATAAAAAGCATCTTCAGCTACTTCCCTGTCTGGAAGGAGCTCTTATTCGTCTCCTTTGTGATCATCGCCTACCTGGTGGTAACCGTTTTCATCAAGGCGCTGCCGCGCTATGCTGAAAAGGCCGTTGAATACACCAATACAGGCCTGGTCAAGACGGTGTGGTCGCCTCCAGCCAACAATGTGGACCACTATACGCTGGAAATAACCGACACCAGGTTTTTCCCCGGTTCACGAGACCAGGGCGGCATCACCATGGTCAAGCAGGCCACCTCAGCGGAACCCGCATATCAGCTGCAGGTCGAGCACAACCATTCCTACACGCTGTCGGTGGCCGCCGTATCGCCCACCGGGATTTCCTCACCTTTTTCCCGGGAGAGCAACCTGCTCATCTGCGACCAGCAGGCCCCGCGCATTGAACTTGAGCCCCTCCCCTCACCGGCCAAACTTCGCTACTCATCGGTCACCATCCGGGGCGCCTTCGTCGAACCGCATCTGCGATTCATCACCTTGAACGGGAATGCCGCCGACATCGACTCTTCCCGGGGATCCTTTACCGCCCGCGCGCACCTCTACCCGGGCAGGAACCGATTGACCCTGCTAGCAGTGGACCTGGCAGGAAATATCACCACCAAAGCCATGGACCTTGATTACGCGCCGGTCAATATTGTCTCGTTACCGACTGATGCCAGAATTCACTGGAACGGCAACTATGCCTACCTCGGCATCTACTCCGGAAACACCCCCCAGTCCTTCAACCAGGCCGTTCCGGGAAAACAGGTTCTGCGCATCACTTACCCGGGCTTTAATGATCACTACCGGGTCATTGATTTTTCTGAAATTACGACGGACATGTACGCCATCACCCTGACACCCTTTTCGGGAATCGCCTTCGGTCAGGCGCGGCAACTCATGTCCGCCGATCAGCCGATTGCAGTGGCGCAGGGCGCGTACCCCTGCGCGGTGGATTATGACCTGGATGGAAACAAGGATCTGCTGGTCGGCAGCAAGGACGGGACCATCACTCTTTTCACCAACAACGGAAGCGATGACAGGCCGGCTTTTACCGGATCCCGGCTCCTCCAGGCCGGCGATGCGGTCATCAATGCCGGCTCCAACGCAGCGCCTTTTGTGGTTGACTTCAATAATGATGGAGCACAGGACCTGCTGATGGGGACCGGCGAGGGCTATCTCACGCTCTTCATCAACCAGGGCAGCAGCGCCGAGCCGGCATACGGGCCCGCAGTTGTCCTCAAGGATGCCCAGGGCGCCGAGATGAACGTGGGCAGCTACTGTGCGCCGCATGTGGTTGACTGGAACGGGGACAACAAGAAGGACCTGCTTCTGGGCAGCGGTGAGGGGACGCTATCCCTGTGTCTTAATGAAGGAACCGACCGCAGTCCCCTCTTTTCTTCACCCAAGCCGGTTGAGGCTGACGGCGCGCCGCTTGACGTCGGCAGCTTTGCCGTGCCGTTCGTGGCTGACTGGAACGGGGACGGGAAGCAGGATATCCTGCTCGGGGACGGAGACGGGTACATCCATCTTTATCTTGACGTGAGCACCGGAAATGATCCGAAGCTCATCGCAGCCGGCCTGCTCAAGGTCAATGATGAGCGCATCGTTGTGGAGGGTGCCGCCGCTCCCTTCCTGGTGGACTGGAACAATGACGGCCGGAAGGATCTGCTGGTGGGCAGCCGGGAGGGAAGTGTTTACCTGTTTACCGATTAGAACAAAGAGTTAGTCCACAGTCGATGGTCCACGGTACACATAAAATGAGGTAACCACGAAGAACACGAAGGATGATGCACGAAGATCACGAAGCGCCTCCTGGCGTTCAAACGCATAGAAACAAAGAAGGACGCGCTCTGCCGCGTCCTTCTTGCATGACTTTTCAGGCACGCATGCACGACTGAAAAATACAATGTAAGGTTTTGGTTTCTTCCTTCGTGAGCTCCATTTTTGGCTTTTCTTCGTGATCTTCGTGGTAACAAAAAAGGGTGCAGGGTCAAAGAGACGCTCTGACCTGCATCCTGTTTCCTGCATCATGCATCCATCCTCAGTGCTTAGAGAGCAGCTTAAGCACAGTTTCCTTGGTGAATATTTTCATGTCGGAAGGGTTCTCAAGGAAGTTTTCGACATCCCCAGTTACCTTTTTCCAATCAGTTTTCTGCACCACGTTTAAGACAAGATCCCGCCAGGTATTTTCTGTGGGCATCTCTTTTTTCCAGCCCGTTTGCTTAAGTGCGTTGCGCAGGAGTTTCATATTGGGTGTGAGTGTACCCCATCGGGAAAGATACCACCCCAGATCAAAAAAGTCCCTGCCCTTGGTGTATTTCCTATTCAGCAGCGCGTGTAACTTACCTGCAAAAAGGGAGGGAAGATCGTAGGACAGAAACGAGAGAGGAACATAAATGTTAACGATGCTGGTTGTTTCAACGGCACCACGCGGGGGATTGGTATCAATTTCAATCTTGGTCGAAAACTTCTGGTGTGTATGGGGTGAAAGACCGGCTTCGTACATCAGCTTTTCATACTTTACAAAGGCATAGTTGACTGGTTTTTGAGCGTTGTAAGATAAAGACACCTTGTAGCCGGAGAGCATGAGTTCCTTTTTAATCTTCTCAAGCAAGGAAACAAAATCGTAACCCATTTTGCCGGTAAGTGAAAAATCAAGATCTTCCGAAAAACGTGGAAGCTTGTACAGGAAACGCAGGGCGGTGCCACCCACAAAGGCAGTCGATCGGAAGACACCCTCCTCATGCATAATTCTCAGGATGTAGGCCTGCAGATATTCCCGCATTATATTGAGCTTTGCGTTGAACCCCGTTCGCGAAGCAACTAACTCAAGGAGATAATCTTTCATAGCGTTTTTTCAGTGTGTACAGAGGAAGCATATTCTTTAATTGCTGCCGCTACTTTCATCATCGCAGGTTTCGCAAAGCGACGGGCATACGTCTCAAGCGTCTTGATATTGATGGACGCCGGATTTTGAAGCCTCATCTCGCTTACATAATCAGGAGAAATATTTACCTTCTTGAGATAGAAAAAATCAAGCAGTGCTTTTTCAGGCAGCGCAATAAACGACGTCTGCTGATAGACGGTGTGGGAGGCATATCCCCAGAAGAGGGATTCCTGAATATGCTTGTAATCGAAGATGCCCGCCTCCGATTCAAAACGCGCTCCTCTTTTGGTGGTCACCGAGGTATAAACGGATACCGCTTCCGGGATTAGATCATGATACTCGAGCGCTTTTTCCAGGCTGATATAGGACGGTCTTTTTAAAACAGCGGCAATATATGGTTCCGAAACCTCGATTTTGCGGTACGGTTCAGCCAGGAGATAGACCCCTTTTTTCAACTGAATGATTTTTCTTGCCTTATGCCAGCGGCTGATTTGCACCTGTAGGGAAGCTGGATCAGATGATCCCACTAGTAAATTTTCAGTATCGATGAGAGGCAGATCACGGGTGATTTTCAGAAAGCGTTCCCATTCCATGGCAGAATATTATCAAATTTGTTAAGTAAGTGCAATAGAGAAAATGGGGGCAGGGTTCACAAAAAATGATGTAACCACGAAGAACGCGAAGGGTAAAACACGAAGAACACGAAGCAAAAAAGAAGGGGGTAGGGTTGAGGGTTCAGGGAACAGGATCATAAAAATAGTCCATAGTCAACGGTCCACAGCATAAGACAAAACCACGAAGGGCACGAAGGAAAGGACACGAAGCTCACGAAGAATGAAGCCAAAACCCTGTACCTGTCATTTTTCAGTCGTGTATGCGCGACTGAAAAGTCATGCAAGAAGGACGCGGCAACGCCGTCCTTCTTCGTTTTTATGCATTTGACTGCCAGGAGGTGCTTCGTGATCTCCGTGAGTTTTTCTTCGTGTTCTTCGTGGTTACATCATTTGCTCTGGCAAATGGGGTCAGCCCTTGACATTGGACACTTGGGAAGATCAGTTGTAGGCGCAAGCTTTAGCTTGCGAATGCTTCCGCAGCAACAGCGTTCCCCAGACTGAAGCCTGCGGCTGCACCTGCGACTACATTCCGCGACCGCGCCCAACTCATTGATGGATTAAGCGGCCCGTAGAATGAGGAAATTTGTTACAACAAGACATCAGATATGTTATTCTTTACCGGTTCGCAAATCACACACCGATGCATGAACATGCACAGGGAGACTGAAGATGAAGACCATCACGCTGGGGAAAACGGGTATACAGGTGAAGCAGCTGGGATTCGGGGCAATGTATATTCCGCGCGTCACCAAGGAGGAGTCGGACAAAACCATCAGGAGGGCCCTGGAGAAGGGCATCAATTACTTCGACACGGCATCGGCCTACCAGGACAGCGAAGAGAAGCTGGGCAGGGTGCTCTCAACCGTCAGGCGGAGCGATTTCACCATCCTGTCGCGATCGTACTCCTGGAAGATGGGATTCGATGCCTTTAAAAAGGATTTCGAGCAGAGTTTCGAGCGCTTGAAGCTTGAGGTCATCGATTTCTACGGCTTCCACGCGGTGAATCAGCCACCGGAACTTGCCGCGGTGATGAAGGAGCCACTCGCATTCCTGAAGGAAGAGCAGAAGAAGGGAAGGATCAGGTACATCGCCATCACCGGCCACAACCCGGTTACCATGACCGAGGCGGTCAAAACCGGCGAGTTTTCCATGAGCATGTTCCCCTTCAACGTCATCGAGCAGGAACCTCTGCAAACCCTACTGGACACCGCCAACCGGCTTAAGGTCGCCACGTCGGTGATGAAACCCCTTGCCGGCGGCATGATCGAGAACAAGCCCCTGGCATTGCGGTTTTTCCTCAGCCACCCCATCGGGGTCATCGCACCAGGCATGTCATTAATTCAGGAAGTGGATGAAAACTGGAGGGTATTGGAGGAAGGGAAGCCGCTCTCCCCGGAAGAGCTGAAACAGCTGGGAGAGGAAGTGGCCGAGCTGGGAAAGGATTTCTGCCGCCGCTGCAGCTACTGCATGCCCTGCGAGAAGGGCATCATGATTCCCTTCGCCCACATGATCCATCTCATGGCCTACGGCAAGGAGATGAACGACAATATCGCCTACACGCTGGAGATGGCCAAGCGCATGCTGCCGCAGCTTGAGCTGTGCGATGCCTGCGGGAAGTGCGTGGAGAAATGCCCCTACCACCTGCCCACGCCCAAGCGGATCAAGGAGCTGTGCGACATGCTGAAAAAGAGGGTGCAGGATACATGATACACGATGCAGGTCAGAGCGCCTCTTTGACCCTGCACCCTAATTTTTAACCATGCAGAGTACGAAGGAGTCGCTGTAAACTGACAACTGTTTCCTGTCAACTGTTTTCTAAACCACGAAGAACACGAAGAGAAAGTCCACGAAGTTCACGAAGAAAGGCCGCAGTCATTCAATTTCTCAGTCGCGCGTGCATGACTGAGAAGGCTTGCAAGAAGGACGCGGCAGAGCCGAGTCCTTCTTTGTCTCTATGCGATTAATCGCCATGAGGGTCTTCGTGTGCTTCGTGGTCAGTCAGTTTTTCTTCGTGATCTTCGTGGTTTAGAAATTGTGGGCAGGGTTCAGGGTGAAGGGTTTAGAGGAAAAAGTTCAGGATGCAGGATACATGATGCACGATGCAGGAGGGCTTCTCAAAGCTGTAAAAACCAACCACGAAGCGCGCGAAGAGAAAATTCACGAAGTTCACGAAGAAAGCCTCCCTCATTCAATTTCTCAGTCGTGCGTGTGCGACTGAGAAGGCTTGCAAGAAGGGCGCGGCAGAGCCGCGTCCTTCTTTGTCTCTAAGCGATTAATCGCCATGAGGGTCTTCGTGTGCTTCGTGGTCAGTCAGTTTTTCTTCGTGATCTTCGTGGTTGCAGCTTCGTGATCTTCGTGGTTAGTCTTTTTCATCAACCGGGCGTTTCTCTCCCGGTTCCACCCCGTCCCAGTAAACCGCGCAACTGCTTCCCGGCAGGCTGAAGGATGCCGTCTGGCTCAAGCCGGCCAACTCACTGGCGGTAATCCCGCGGTCGCTCATGGCATATAAATAATCCCCCATGAATATGCTGCGCCGGATGTCCTGGTAGCACCAGTAGGAGTCCGGGTCGCTGTTGTAAAAACCCGAATGGTCAATGTTTCCATACAGCGAGAGCCCCTGGTCCGGGTCAACGGAGATGAGCGCCAGCTTGCTCACATACTCGTAGTCGCAGTTATATTCGTCGGTGCAGTTGTAGCGGCTCGTGTTTAAGGGAACGGCCAGCAGCTTTTTGGGGGCCCAGTACTGGAAGGCCTTGTGTTCGTAGGTTGCCTCGCTTGAACCCCAGGAAGACCAGTCGTCGCCCTCAACCGCCGTGAGGTTATAGGAAGATTTCAGCACCGGGTTGGCAAAATCGGAGACATCAAAGAGCGACACCTTGATTGATCCGTCAAAGCCGGTCTCATCGCCGCCCATGCCGATGGTGAGCAGGCGATCATCGGCAATGGGATGCAGGTAGGTGGACACGCCGGGCACCTCCAGGCTGCCGATGATTCGAGGATTCGCCGGATCGCTGAGATCAATGGTCCAGAGCGGATCGATGTTGCGGGCGGTGGTGAGAAATGCCTTCTCTCCCATGAAGCGCGCCGACCAGATGGTCTCATCCAAGGCAATGCCGTCAAGCTGTCCGACAAGGTCAAGTTTATCAGTTCCTCCCAGCACATACACGTGGTTTTCGGTCGCCGGGGGACTTTCCACCCACCACCGGTTCCACTGGCCAGTGGTGGTGGCCACCCTGATGTAGTCTTCGTATTCCGACAGGGAGAACTGGCTCAGCACCGTTCCGTTGACCCGTCCGCTGCCGGCGTACACCGCCTCGCCGGGTGCAGAAATATCGAAGCGGTGGATGTTGGTCGCCTCCTCCAAATCCTCGGTATCGTAGTACCACCACCAGTCCTGCGCCGGCTCGGCAATGAGCAGGGTATCGGTGGACGCGTAGATGAGGCTCCAGTTGCTGACAATGTGGTCCGAAGCGAAGTTGATATAGCCGCCCAGGAGATTAAAGCTGGCAATGGAGGTAAATCCGCGGCTGGCCCCGTCCTCGGCAATGACATAATTGCCGCAGCCCTGGGCGTTTTCTTCATAGGGAATGACCTGGCCCTCCGCGTTTACCTCGAACATTTTGGGCACAAGATCCTCAAGGGTAAGCCCGGCAATGAGCTCATCGTTGTGCTCAATGGCGTCGGCTATGGCGTCGCTCCACATCTGCAGGCGCTGGGGATCATCGTACGGCAGCAGATAGTATGCTTCAGGGAGTTCCGGCCAGTAGAGCAGGCCGTAGGGCTCGATGCTGGAATACGCGAGCAAATGCACCGAGCCGTCAATCTCGCGCGCCGTCTGGTAGGACCCCTCAAGATAGAATTGGCGCTCCACCCGGGGGTTCATGGCGTCGGCAAGATCCACAATGGTAATCTTGGTGAGCACCGCGCTGGGATAATAGCCGCTCACATCACTGCTGACGATACGATCAGCAAGCGGATGCGCATCATCCATGTCATAGGTGTAGATGGTTGAAAAGACCGCCGCCCTGGCGGCCGGTCCGTCCGGTGTTGCCTTGGCAAGCAGTATTTCACCGGGATACCCCTCGATGGCAAGGCGGGCGGTATCACCGATCTGACCGAACTCGGGAACGCTGACGATGAAAAGCTCGTTCCCGTTCAGGGTGTACATGTAATAGCCGTCGGTTTTCAACAGGTCCGCCTCATCCGCCCCGCTCTCCTGGTTGTTGGTGCCGGAGTAGTCGACGCCCTCCTGGCGGCCGCCGCTGTCAAACGATCCGGCCGTGTCGGTTGCCTCTTCGGGGGGAAGGTAGTAGAAAATACCGTCAGTGAGGCTTAAGAGGTAGGCGCGCATCTCTTCGGAGAGGTTGCCCTTCAGCCGCCCTTCAAGATCAGCGCAGGACGGAAACGTCACAAGGTTGGCTGACGTCCTGACCCGGTCGCCTATGTGGGGCAGGTCATTATTATTATAATCACAGCCCGAATAAAGCGCAAACGCCGCCAGAACTATGACGGCCGCACCTATTGTTTGAAAAATCCGGGTTTTCATAAGTCCTCCTTATGGTAACTTTCATCTATAGTTACATTTTACAAAAGATCCACATTCATTTCTATTGTTTTTTATATAGGAGCATCTGGTATTGGGGTCAGCCCTTGACATTGGACAATATAAAAGGAGAGCGCTCAAAAGGTGCATGCCGTCATCTGCAGACTGTTCATTGCAGGCTTATATTTGGCCCCCGCTTTCTGAAAATGTCCAATGTCAAGGGCTGACCCCAATTACCGCGTATCGCCCTGAAGTTGACGCAGTCGACAACGTTCCCTCCTCTGCTTTTTGCACACTCACCCAGCGGCGGCAGATTCTCCAGCGCACTCATCCCACATTGCCTCTCATGACGTTTATTCTTTTCTCGTCATTCCGAAAACTGCAATCTAATATACGCACCATTCTCCTGCTACACAAATCGGGCAGGGGTTTTGTAGGCTGCTTCTGCCAAAATCACGCTTGAAAAGCGATGCATCTGTTCCGTCCACATCGGTATCACATTCAAAGTCGCCATTGCAGGGCAGCGCATTGGTGCAAGGATCGCTGATTTTACTTCTTCCGAAGTCTGTCTTAAAGGTTGACGCGTCGGAGCCATCCACATCCAGGTCATCATCAAAGTTACCCTCGCACTCGCAGGCGTCGCCACAGCCGTTGCCGCCAGGAGGGTAGGTGTCTTCCTGTGCCATGCCGCATGAACCCGATGCCCCACCACAGTCAGCATCACTGGTACAAGCCGCGGCACTTCCAGACCATGAATAACACGTGCCTAAATCCGGACCATTTGGGGTATGGAGACAATTGTCTTGACCATCCGAAATTCCGTCACCATCGGCATCTCTAAAGCTATATTTGAGAGCATAGTCTGATGATGCGGAATTATGATAGTAATAACTGATGAAGGGACCATTGAAGCTATCAAGTGCAAGGGAGTTATATATACCCACATAACCACTGTTATCCACAGTTTCCACCTGCCAGCTTGACCCACTGCAATACGCATATTTGAGATAACCATTCGATTCATCATAATAGCTGATATGGGGGTGATTGTCACTGTCCAGTGCTAGGAGTCTGTCGGACTTGAGTTGATGATTTTGGAAATAAAATGCAAGAGC
>JAEAMG010000448.1_pt1 | contig 47394 bp, 44 predicted proteins | sample 8958741 | NCBI WGS metagenome assembly JAEAMG01 (sample SAMN16933256, study PRJNA681125) | bioreactor sludge metagenome | isolation source: anaerobic bioreactor treating anionic surfactant - SDBS | place: India: Bengaluru | collected 2019-02-28 | reverse complement strand
CAAGGCTCGACAGCTGCTACGCGTTATCCTACTGAAGTTGTGTAGATACTTATGGCTATCGGGGGCAAGCCCCCTCCCACATTTGACCTTCCTTGCCAGGGAGATAGCGTCAGCATTCGAATTTGATTTTTTAATTCACAATTCATCAACAACACACTGATTTAACTGAATAAATAAAAATCAAAATGTGGGAGGGGGCTTGCCCCCGATGGCGACGTGTCAGCCTGCTCATGAGGCGACTGAGGCATCGCTATCGGGAGCAAGCCCCCTCCAAAACTTGATCTTCTTTGTTAGATAGACAGTGTAACTACTTGAATTTAAGAATAAAAAAACGGCGCTCACGGGCGCCGTTTTTTCTGTTCGCAGTGAACACCTTACTCAGTAGTAGGCGTTTTCTTTCTGCGTGTGGTCTGTCACGTCACGGACGCCCTTGAGCTCCGGAATACGCTCCAGCAGGGTCCGCTCGATGCCTTCACGCAGGGTCACGTCCGCCTGGCCACAGCCCTGGCAGCCGCCGCCGAACTTCAACACGGCAATGCCGTCATCGACGACGTCGATCAAGCTGACCTGACCGCCGTGGCTGGCGAGCCCCGGGTTGATCTCGGTTTGCAGGTAGTAGTTGATGCGCTCGTTGACCGGGCTGTCGGCGTTGACGTTCGGCACCTTGGCGTTGGGCGCCTTGATGGTCAACTGGCCGCCCATACGGTCGGTGGCGTAGTCGACCACGGCATCGTCCAGGAAGGCTTCGCTGAAGTTGTCGATATACGCAGTGAAGCTTTTCAGCCCCAGGGCGGTGTCTTCAGGTTTCTCTTCACCGGGCTTGCAGTAGGCAATGCACGTCTCGGCGTACTGGGTGCCAGGCTGGGTGATAAAGACGCGGATGCCGATACCCGGGGTGTTCTGCTTGGACAGCAGGTCAGCCAGGTAATCGTGGGCGGCGTCGGTAATGGTTATGGCAGTCATGGAAACTCCTCACAGGCTTGCCGGCAGTTTACGCCAAAATATTACGTAGGTACAAAGTCCTAGTAATTTTGTCGGAAAAGACTCTCGCTCCCGTCAGAGGTTTTCATAACGGTTCATATCCAGCACCCCCTCTTCCACTGGCGTGGTTTCGCGAATGTACTCGGACAAATCGTGGAAATACTGCCAGAACAACGGATGGCTACGGCGTATACCCCAGTGATCGACGATTTTCTCGAACTGCGCGGCGTCCTTGGCCTGCTCCATCTGCGCGACGAACGCCGGCACTTCCCGCGCCGGAATATTGAACATGAAGTTCGGGTAGCTGCTGAGCACGCCAGGGTAGATGGTCAGCGTGTCCAGGCCCGGCTGATAGCGGTAGGCCTCACCCAGCAAAAACGCAACGTTACTGTGAGCGCGGTTGCGCAGCAGGCTGTAGACCTCACGTTTGCCACTGCTGGTTTCGACGCGCAGCACCGTGGCTTCGGGTAACTGGTCGATCACCTTGAGCCCCGCCGCCGGGCGTGAGGTCAGGCGGCTGAGCGCCTGCTCCGCATCCTGCAACGTGGGCTCGATGCCATCACGCGAGCAATACGCCCCGGTGCAACGGTTGATCGGGTCCGGGCTGGCATTCAGGTCGCCGTAGCGGGTGAGCAACTGGTTGGCAAAGTCCCGCTTCGGGTCTTTTTCATCCAGATGCAGGCCGGTGGGCTTGTCGTTATCAATAGCCTCGTAGTCCAGCCACAGCTTGATCTTGCCGCTGTTCTGGTACCAATCGTCCAAAAAGGCGTCGCGGCTATCGGCCGGCATCAGGCGCAGGAAGTTCTGCTCGGCGCCGTTGCGGATCAGGTCGAAGTACAGCCGGGTCTGGGCCTGGTGCGACACGTTGCCGAACACATCGAAGTTGACCACCAACTGGTAATACGTGCGTTCGAGCAACGGAAAGTCGAACAACCACATCGTCTGCGGGACTTCACCGATCAGGCCTTTATTGACCGAGGCGCTGTCAAAGTGGCGGAAAATACTTAACAGCGCGTTGTCGTTGCCGGCCCATAGCGTCGACCAACTGGGCGCTGGCAGCTCGGCATAGCTGTCTCGCCGCAGCGCTTCGTACTGGTTGCGCTTATCGCGGTACTTGAGCCACAGGCTGAGCACACTGCCCACGTCGTCATTCTGCCCTGGCATCGCCAGCAACGGCGTGGTCTGGCCGCGATAGCGAGCATCGGTGATGTACAGGTCGTGCTCGGGCGCCTGGAACAACGCCCAGAAATTGTCGCGGATCACATCCGTGGCAATTTGCCCGCGGCACACCGGCCCGCGAATAAAGGTACGCACAAAGTACTCGGCGTTATCCAGCATGAACTGGTAGCGCGCCTGGGCGGGAATCGCCTCGAATGTCTCGAAAGGGTTGGCACGGCGGCCGGGGCCGTAGCCCGGCAAGGCACTGACCTGCCAGTCACCGCTGTAGAACAAGGCTTTGACCCGCGCCATTTTCTCTGCGCTGAGGGGGTATGTGATGTGAGTCTTGTGGACGATCACCCCTTGTACGGGCCACAGGCGGTAGTACACGCGGGTGCCGGGATCGTCATTGGGACGACGGGTGTTGATCAGGTCAATCGGCTGGCCGCTGGGGGTACGCGAGCGCACCCACTGGAAGAAATGCCCCGGTTCACCGCCTTCGAAATACAGATGCGCAATAAACAAATGCTCGAACAGCCAACGGGCTACCAGGCTTTCCCGGGCGCCGGGGGCGTTGAACAGGTTTTCCCATTGCAGCACTTGCGCGGCTTCCTGGGCAGTGGGGGCCACACCTTGCTCGTCAATCGGTGCACCGGAGGCCAGCCAACGTTGCAGCGTCTGGTATTGCTGGTCGCTCAAGCCAGTTACAGCCAGAGGCATGCCCTCATTGGGGTGCGCACCGGCGTAAGCGTCGAACTCTCCCGGCAACGGGCACATATTCTCGCGGTTAAGACCCAGCACAATATCAGCTGGCAACTTGGCGTTGGGTTGCAACGGCGCGCGGCGATGACCGAGTTCGAGCATGCGCGCCATCAGCGCAGCCTGGCTGCCTTGGGCGTCGAGTACTGAGCTGAAGCCTTCGCGCTGCCAGGCAGCTTTGCCGAACGCGTCATAGAACAGGCGGGTCGGCTTGGTCGCCTGGCTGCGCTCCCCGTCGTACACCGGCACTTTGCTCGCCCCGCGCGCCGCGCCCTCGGCACTGCCCAGGTTCAGTTGGCAGGCCGAGTCGTAGCACGCATGGCAAGCCACACACTTTTCGGTGAAGATCGGTTGAATATCGCGGGTATAAGAGATCGCCGAGGCGGGACCTTCTGCCTGGGCAGTGCTGGCTATCAAGGCCAGGACGGCGCTGACAATAAGACGAAGTGACATGTATCCGGTCCCGATTCAATGCAGGCGATATGGAAGTGGCGGCGATTCTACCGGGCCACACCCCTCATAAACATGAGCGATATTCATGCAAAACCCGGACATGCCGCAAATCCGCACAGGTTTGTTATGATCCACGCCCTCCGTAATGCCTGACCAGAGTAGTCCCATGTCCGATCGTAGCGCTCGTCTGCAAGCCCTTCACCACGCCCTCAAGGAACGCATCCTGATCCTCGACGGCGGCATGGGCACGATGATCCAGAGCTATAAACTGGAAGAACACGACTACCGCGGCAAACGTTTCGCCGACTGGCCGAGCGACGTCAAGGGCAACAACGACCTGCTGGTGCTCACCCGCCCGGACGTGATCGGCGGGATCGAGAAGGCGTACCTGGATGCCGGTGCCGACATCCTCGAAACCAACACCTTCAACGCAACCCGCATCTCCATGGCCGACTATGGCATGGAAGAGCTGGCCTATGAGCTGAATGTCGAAGGCGCCCGCCTGGCGCGCAAGATCGCCGATGCCAAGACCGCCGAGAACCCGGCCAAGCCGCGCTTCGTTGCCGGCGTCCTCGGCCCGACCAGCCGCACCTGCTCGCTGTCGCCCGATGTAAACAACCCCGGCTACCGCAACGTCACCTTCGATGAACTGGTGGAGAACTACACCGAGGCCACCAAGGGCCTGATCGAGGGCGGCGCCGACCTGATCCTGATCGAGACCATCTTCGACACCCTCAACGCCAAGGCCGCGATCTTCGCCGTGCAGGGGGTGTTCGAAGCGCTTGGCATCGAATTGCCGATCATGATCTCCGGCACCATCACCGACGCCTCCGGCCGTACTCTCTCGGGCCAGACCACTGAAGCCTTCTGGAACTCGGTCGCCCACGCCAAGCCGATTTCCGTGGGCCTGAACTGCGCCCTCGGCGCCAGCGAGCTGCGCCCGTACCTGGAAGAGTTGTCCAACAAGGCCAACACCCACGTGTCCGCGCACCCCAACGCCGGCCTGCCCAACGAATTCGGCGAATACGACGAGCTGCCATCGGAAACCGCCAAGGTCATCGAAGAATTCGCCCAGAGCGGCTTTCTGAACATCGTCGGCGGTTGCTGCGGCACCACACCGGGCCATATCGAAGCCATCGCCAAGGCCGTGGCCGGTTATGCGCCGCGCCCGATCCCGGACATCCCCAAGGCCTGCCGCCTGTCGGGCCTGGAGCCGTTCACGATTGATCGCAGCTCGTTGTTCGTCAACGTCGGCGAGCGCACCAACATCACCGGTTCTGCGCGTTTCGCCCGCCTGATCCGTGAAGACAACTACACCGAAGCCCTGGAAGTGGCCCTGCAACAGGTGGAAGCCGGCGCCCAGGTGATCGACATCAACATGGACGAGGGCATGCTCGATTCGAAGAAGGCCATGGTGACCTTCCTCAATCTGATTGCCGGCGAGCCGGACATCTCCCGCGTACCGATCATGATCGATTCCTCCAAGTGGGAAGTGATCGAAGCCGGCCTCAAGTGCATCCAGGGCAAGGGCATCGTCAACTCCATCAGCATGAAGGAAGGCGTCGAGCAGTTCATTCACCACGCCAAGCTGTGCAAGCGCTACGGCGCCGCCGTGGTGGTGATGGCCTTCGACGAAGCCGGCCAGGCCGACACCGAAGCGCGCAAGAAGGAAATCTGCAAGCGTTCCTACGACATCCTGGTCAATGAAGTCGGCTTTCCGCCGGAAGACATCATCTTCGACCCGAACATCTTCGCGGTCGCCACCGGTATTGAAGAACACAACAACTACGCCGTCGATTTCATCAACGCCTGCGCCTACATCCGCGACGAGCTGCCGTATGCGCTGACCTCCGGTGGCGTGTCCAACGTGTCGTTCTCGTTCCGCGGCAACAACCCGGTGCGCGAGGCGATCCACTCGGTGTTCCTGCTGTATGCGATCCGCAACGGCCTGACCATGGGTATCGTCAACGCCGGCCAGTTGGAGATCTACGACCAGATCCCGGCCGAGCTGCGCGATGCCGTTGAAGATGTAGTCCTCAACCGCACCCCGGAAGGCACCGACGCCCTCCTCGCCATCGCCGACAAGTACAAGGGCGATGGCAGCGTAAAAGAAGCCGAGACCGAGGAATGGCGCGGCTGGCCGGTCAACAAGCGCCTCGAGCACGCGCTGGTCAAGGGCATCACCACCCATATCGTCGAAGACACTGAAGAATCGCGGCAGTCGTTCGCACGCCCGATCGAAGTGATCGAAGGCCCGTTGATGTCCGGTATGAACATCGTTGGCGACCTGTTCGGCGCCGGCAAGATGTTCCTGCCCCAGGTGGTGAAATCCGCCCGCGTAATGAAGCAGGCCGTGGCCCACTTGATCCCGTTCATCGAACTGGAAAAAGGCGACAAGCCGGAAGCCAAGGGCAAGATCCTGATGGCCACGGTGAAGGGCGACGTGCATGACATCGGCAAGAACATCGTTGGCGTGGTGCTCGGTTGCAACGGCTATGACATTGTCGACCTCGGCGTGATGGTGCCGGCCGAGAAGATCCTGCAGGTGGCCAAGGAGCAGAAGTGCGACATTATCGGGCTGTCCGGCCTGATCACACCGTCCCTGGACGAGATGGTGCATGTGGCCCGCGAGATGCAGCGCCAGGACTTCCACCTGCCGCTGATGATCGGTGGCGCGACCACCTCCAAGGCACACACGGCGGTGAAGATCGAGCCCAAGTACAGCAACGACGCGGTGATCTACGTCACCGACGCCTCCCGCGCGGTGGGCGTGGCCACGCAGCTGCTGTCCAAGGAATTGAAGGCCGGCTTCGTCGAGAAGACCCGCCTGGAATACATCGATGTCCGTGAGCGCACCTCCAACCGCAGTGCGCGCACCGAACGCCTGAGCTATCCGGCGGCCATCGCCAAGAAGCCGCAGTTCGACTGGAGCACCTACACGCCGGTCAAGCCAACCTTCACCGGTTCCAAGGTGCTGGACAATATCGACCTCAACGTTTTGGCCGAGTACATCGACTGGACCCCGTTCTTTATCTCCTGGGACCTGGCCGGCAAGTTCCCGCGCATCCTTACCGATGAAGTGGTGGGTGAAGCCGCCACCGCGCTGTACGCCGACGCCCGGGAAATGCTCAAGAAGCTGATCGACGAAAAACTCATCAGTGCCCGCGCGGTGTTCGGTTTCTGGCCGACCAACCAGGTGCAGGACGATGACCTGGAAGTCTACGGCGAAGACGGCCAGCCGATTGCCAAACTGCACCACCTGCGCCAGCAGATCATCAAGACCGACGGCAAGCCGAACTTCTCCCTGGCCGACTTCGTCGCGCCCAAGGACAGCGGCGTGACCGACTACATCGGAGGCTTCATCACCACCGCCGGCATCGGCGCCGAAGAAGTGGCCAAGGCCTACCAGGACGCAGGTGACGACTACAACTCGATCATGGTCAAGGCCCTGGCCGACCGCCTGGCCGAGGCCTGTGCCGAGTGGCTGCACCAGCAGGTGCGTAAAGAACACTGGGGTTACGCCCAGGACGAGCAACTGGACAACGAGGCGCTGATCAAGGAGCAATACAGCGGCATCCGCCCTGCCCCAGGTTACCCGGCGTGCCCGGATCACACCGAGAAAGCCCAGTTGTTCCAACTGCTCGACCCCGAGGCCCGCGAAATGCACGCCGGCCGCAGCGGTGTGTTCCTCACCGAACACTACGCAATGTTCCCGGCGGCGGCGGTCAGTGGCTGGTACTTTGCCCATCCGCAGGCGCAGTACTTTGCCGTGGGCAAGGTCGACAAGGACCAGGTGGCCAGCTACACCGCGCGTAAAGGCCAGGACCTGGCCGTGACCGAGCGCTGGCTGGCGCCGAACCTGGGTTACGACAACTAAGCCGGCCTGGATTGTCTATGCTGTCCCTCACACACCTTGTGTCGAGGGACGTATGGACGATCCAGCCAACAACAAGCCCCCTACCTTCTGGCAGATGCTCCACAGCGTGGTGGCCGCTGCATTTGGCGTGCAGAGCGGCAAGAATCGCGCCCGCGACTTTACCCATGGCAAGCCCAGTCATTTCGTGGTGCTGGGCATCCTGTTCACTGCCGTGTTTGCGTTGACCTTGTTTGGCATCGTCAAGCTGGTGCTGCACCTGGCCGGCGTCTAGCGGAGCAACAGGCGCAGGCTGAACGGGTAGCGATAGGACACGGGTTTGCCCTGGGCGGACAGTGCGCGAAAATTCACCGCGGGTGTCGGCCCCAACAAGCGCCGCGCCTGGCTGGCATCGATCAACTGGAACAACGCCAACTGACGGTCGCGCCCACCATAGGCGCCAATGTCCAGGCCCTTGGCATCATCATGGACCAACACCATGGCCCAGCCGCCGACGGTGAAATGCCCGGCGACCAGGCTCGATAAACGCCCCTCCAGGCGCGCCTGCAGGATTTCCGGCGAACTGTTGACCGCGCTGAACAGCACGTCCTTACCCGGTAACCGTCCACTGTCCTGCAACGCCTGCATGGCACCCAGCGCCATCTGATCACTGGCCGACCACACCAGCGCCGTCTGCGGGTAGCGCTTGAACAGTTGCGTCGCTTGCTCGAAGGCGCGCTCGCGGCTCCACTCACCGTAGACCAACTGACGCAGGCGCACCTCGGGATGCTCGGCCAGCGCCCGACGCATGCCCCGCTCACGCAATTGCGCAACCGGCGTGGTCTTGACGCCGGAAAAGGCCAACAGGTCGAGGGATTGACCCGGCGCAACCGGGCCGTGCTGGCGCAGCAAGTCGCGGAGCATCAGGTAGCCAGCCTCTTCATCGTCAGCGACCAGGCTGCCGATCAAACGGATGCCACTGCGGGTTCCCAGCAATTGCATCTGATCCGGGGTCAGCGCGCTGTTCACCACCAGCAGCTTGACGCCACTGCCCTCGGCCATGCGCAGGATCTGCGGCGCAACGTACTGCTCATTCGCCAGTACCAGGTAATCAGGCCGCTGACTGCCTTGCAGCACCTCACGCGCCTGGAGCAGTGTGTTGTCGGCATCGCGCTCGCCATAACGCACACGCAATTCCAGGCCGAGGTCCTTGGCGGCGGCCTGCATGAATTGCGTGTAGCTGACCCAGAAAGTTTCCGTCGACATGCCAGGATTGAGAAACACCACCGAGGTGGCATGGGCCATCACCCCATACGTCGATCCCAGCAACCAGACACACGTAATCAACACCTTCAACATGGATGCTTGAGCCTCGAAAATAGGCCGCCATGATAGTGGCAATGCCCAAACCAATCGAGGCTCAATCAACGTCCTTTATTGATGGCTGACCCAGAATACGGCGGTTCCCACCACCAGAATAATCAAGAACAGAATGGCCCAGGCATCCACGGTACTGTCAGGTTTACGAGCTTTGGTCGGATTGCTCATTGCATCGCCTCTTGTCGGTTTTATAGGTGATTGCACTCAAACACGCTCACAGTAAAGTTCACGATTGCCCGCATGACAAATGTGGGTATCACGATAACCTTTCTCATTAGTCATTTTGGTTATGTGCATATACTCAAACATCACTTTTGCGCATAAACGCAAACTGGTATCGTGCGCCGGCTCCGTTGGGAGTGCGCGGCCGTGCGCGCAGATTTGCCGAGAACAGGACCTATATGTACGTATACGACGAATACGATCAGCGCATCATCGAGGACCGCGTCAAGCAGTTCCGTGATCAGACCCGACGCTACCTAGAAGGTGAACTGAGCGAAGAAGAGTTCCGCCCTCTGCGCCTGCAAAATGGCCTTTATGTTCAGCGCTTTGCGCCGATGCTGCGGGTGGCCGTGCCTTATGGCCAACTGACTTCGCGCCAGACCCGCATGATGGCCAAGATTGCCCGCGACTTCGACAAAGGCTATGCCCACATCAGCACCCGCCAGAACGTGCAGTTCAACTGGCCGGCGCTGGAAGATGTGCCGGACATCCTGGCTGAACTGGCCACCGTGCAGATGCACGCCATTCAGACCAGCGGTAACTGCCTGCGCAACGTGACCACCGACCAATTCGCCGGGGTTGCCGCCGACGAGCTGATCGACCCACGCCCGTGGTGTGAAATCGTCCGTCAGTGGACCACCTTCCACCCGGAATTCGCCTACCTGCCGCGCAAGTTCAAGATCGCCATCAATGGCTCGACCTCGGACCGTGCCGCCATCGAAGTGCACGACATCGGCCTGGAGCCGGTGTACAACGCGGCCGGCGAGCTGGGTTTCCGTGTACTGGTGGGTGGCGGCCTCGGCCGTACCCCGGTGGTGGGTGCATTCATCAACGAGTTCCTGCCGTGGCAGGACCTGTTGAGTTACCTCGACGCGATCCTGCGGGTCTATAACCGCTACGGCCGTCGTGACAACAAATACAAGGCCCGGATCAAGATCCTGGTCAAGGCGCTGACCCCTGAGGTGTTCGCCCAGAAAGTCGACGCCGAGATGGAACACCTGCGCGGCGGCCAGACCACCCTGACCGAAGCCGAAGTGCACCGTGTGGCCAAGCACTTCGTCGATCCTGAGTACAAGGCCCTGAACAATCAGGACGCCGAGTTGGCAGCGCTCGACCAGCAGCACCCAGGCTTCGCCCGCTGGCGCACCCGCAACACCCTGGCGCACAAAAAGCCGGGCTATGTGGCGGTGACCCTGTCGCTGAAACCGACCGGTGTTGCACCGGGCGACATCACCGACAAGCAGCTGGACGCCGTCGCCGACCTGGCCGAGCGCTACAGCTTCGGCCAGCTGCGTACCTCCCACGAGCAGAACATCATCCTTGCGGATGTTGAGCAGAGCCAACTGTTCACCCTGTGGGGCGAGCTGCGCGAAGGCGGTTTCGCCACGCCGAACATCGGCCTGTTGACCGACATCATCTGCTGCCCGGGCGGCGACTTCTGCTCCCTGGCCAACGCCAAGTCGATCCCGATTGCCGAATCGATCCAGCGCCGTTTCGACGACCTAGACTACCTGTTCGACATCGGCGAGCTGGACCTGAACATTTCCGGTTGCATGAACGCCTGTGGTCACCACCACGTCGGCCACATCGGCATCCTGGGCGTGGACAAGAAAGGCGAAGAATTCTACCAAGTGTCCCTGGGTGGCAGCGCCAGCCGCGATGCGAGCCTGGGCAAGATCCTTGGCCCATCCTTCGCCCAGGAAGCCATGCCTGAGGTGATCGGCAAGCTGATCGACGTGTACATCGAACAGCGCACCGAAGATGAGCGTTTCATCGACACCTACCAGCGCATCGGCATTGACCTGTTCAAGGAGCGCGTCTATGCAGCGAATCATTAAGAACAACGAAGTCCTCGACGAAACCTGGCACCTGCTGCCCAAGGACGCGAGCTTCGACGGCATTTCCAACTGTGACGACCTGATCGTGCCGCTGGCCCTGTGGCGCGAACATGGCCACGCGCTCAAGGCCCGTGACGGCGGCCTGGGTGTATGGCTGGACGCCGATGAAGAAGCCGAGGAGATCGGTGCGGACGTGGAACACTTCCAGGTCATCGCCCTGAACTTCCCGGCCTTCACCGACGGTCGCAACTACTCCAACGCACGTTTGCTGCGTGACCGCTACGGTTACAAAGGCGAGCTGCGGGCGATTGGCGACGTGTTGCGCGACCAGTTGTTCTACCTGCGCCGTTGTGGGTTCGATGCCTTCGCCTTGCGCGCTGACAAGGACCCGTACGAAGCGCTGGAAAGCCTCAAGGACTTCTCGGTGACGTACCAGGCAGCTACGGATGAGCCGCTGCCGCTGTTCCGTCGTCGCTGAGTATCACATGTGGGGTGGGGGTTTGCTCCCGTGACGGCTCGGGAGCTGACGACTCTCTAACTGATGCCCCGCGCTAAATGTGGGAGGGGCGGTGCGACGATTCGACTTGCTCCCGATGGCGGCCTCTGGGCCGACCATGTGCTTGGGTTGGAATGAGTACATATCCGTTGCTGCGGCAACGGCTACTTAGGGTTCCGCTCTTACAGCGGGTCACTTTTGGAAGAGCGCGCCAAAAGTAACCAAAAACGCTTCGCCCCACCACTCGGCACCTCGCCCAGGCTCGGTGTGCCCGTAATCCGACAGTGATTTGGGGGGCCGCCGCCACGCGCCATCCATGGCGCGGGGCGGCTAAACCGGCATCCCTGCCGGTTTACCCCCCAAATCACTATCGAATTCCGGCCAGCGTGGTTTAACGGGGCGCCTGAGATCAAGATCTAAAGCAAGATCAAAGGCGGCTCGCTTGGCATCGTGGTTAGCTTTGGCGGCTACACAGTTGCGTAGATACCTTTGGATCTGCTTGCTCTGCAACTCGGCGCTTTTTCAGGCACCGGCCTTAATCGACGCCAGCACTTGCTTCTGCCCCATGGAGCACGGCACGCCTTCCGGCTGCGCCCGGACCGCCTCGATCACGCCCAGCAACTGCGCCTTGCTATGAGCCAACTGCGCCTGCATCGCCTCGATCTGCGTCACCTTGCGCTCCAGGGCCTCGATCAACTCATCGCGCTTGTGTTCCCCCGGCGCGGGCATTAACGCCTTGAGTTCCTGCAAGGTAAACCCGGCCTGCTGTGCGCTCTGAATCAGTTGCAGCGTTTGCAGGACATCGGGTGCATAGCGCCGATACCCATTGGCCTGGCGCCCTACCTGGCTGATCAGCCCCTCGGATTCATAGAAGCGGATACGCGACGCCGCCAACCCACTCTGCTTTGCCAGCTCACCAATATTCATCAAACCACCTGCTTGACATTAAAGTTAACTTTAAGCTTAGCCTGAGGCCTCCCCCGTTCCGGAGTCAACTCATGTCACCCTTTGAACCCTTGCAACTGCCCAATGGCCAGGTCCTCGCGAACCGCATCGCCAAGGCGGCTATGGAAGAGAATATGGCGGACGCCGATCAAGCGCCTTCCCGTGAACTGAAGCAGCTGTACACCGCCTGGGCAGACGGCGCGCCCGGCCTGCTGCTGACCGGCAACGTGATGGTCGACCGCTGCGCCATGACCGGTCCCGGCGGCGTTGCCCTCGAAGACGAACAGCATCTGGACAGCTTTCGCGAATGGGCCAACGTGGCCCGCGACAAGGGCGTCCACTTCTGGGTACAGCTCAGTCATCCGGGGCGCCAAACCATGGCCAACCTCGGCCAGCAGGCCCTGGCGCCCTCCGCGATTGCGCTGGACCTGGGCAGCTTTTCGAAGATGTTCGCCAAGCCCAGGGCGATGACCGAGGACGACATTCAAGACGTGATCAAACGCTTCGCCACCAGCGCGCGCCTGGCCGAGAAAGCCGGGTTCACCGGGGTGCAGATCCACGGCGCGCACGGCTATCTGCTCAGCCAGTTTCTCTCGCCGTTGAGCAACCACCGCACTGACCGCTGGGGTGGCTCGCTGGAGAACCGGGCGCGGCTGCTGCTGGAGGTGATCCATGCGGTTCGCGCCAGCGTCAGCCCGTCCTTTTGCGTCGCGGTAAAGCTCAACTCGGCCGACTTCCAGCGCGGTGGATTTGCAGAGGCCGATGCGTGTGCGGTGGTGAAGCTGCTCAACCCATTGCCCATCGACCTGCTGGAATTGTCCGGAGGCAGCTATGAATCACCGGCCATGCAAGGTGATGCGCGGGATGGTCGCACCCTGGCCCGTGAGGCGTACTTCCTGGAGTTTGCCAGGGAGCTGGCGACCATCGCCCAGATGCCGCTGATGGTCACCGGCGGCATTCGCCGCCTGCCGGTCGTGCAACAGGTACTGGACAGCGGCATCGCCATGGCCGGCATTGCCACCGCTCTCACCCTGGAACCGCAACTGATCAAACACTGGCACGAGGGCCGCGACCTCAACCCGCAACTCAAACCGATCAATTGGCAGCGCAAACCCTTGGCCGCTCTCGCCACCCTGGCCGTGGTGCGTGACCAGATGCGCCGCCTGGGCCGCGGCCGCTTGCCCGATGCCAAGGTAGCACCGTGGCTGGCGCTGGTGCGCGACCAGTGGTTTATCGCCCGGCGCACCCGGCAATACCGCGCGTCCATGACGCAATCTTCACATTAAAGGCGGAGCATTCGCCGTGATCGAACTGTCCCCTATTGATCAGCAGTTTTTAACCTCACTGACGATTGGAGTTCTTCATGGCGAAAATCAACCTGGCCCAGCAATTGGCGACCACCCTTGAACAGGCGGGCATCAAGCGTATCTGGGGCCTGACCGGCGACAGCCTCAACGGCCTCACCGACGCCCTGCGCACCATGGACAGCATCGAGTGGATGCACGTGCGCCACGAAGAAGTCGCCGCGTTCGCTGCCGGGGCCGAATCTGCAGCCACTGGCGAACTGACCGTATGCGCCGGCAGTTGCGGGCCGGGCAACCTGCACTTGATCAACGGCCTGTTCGACTGCCATCGCAACCATGTGCCGGTGCTGGCGATTGCGGCGCAAATCCCCTCCTCCGAGATCGGCCTGAACTACTTCCAGGAGACCCATCCCCAGGAACTGTTCAAAGAATGCAGCCACTTTATCGAGCTGGTCACCAACCCCGAGCAAATGCCCCACGTGCTGCACCGCGCCATGCGTTCGGCGATCCTCAACCGCGGCGTGGCGGTGGTGGTGATTCCGGGGGACGTGTCGTTGCTGGAAGTCGAGGACAAGCTCAAGCCCTGGCCTGCCCTCCACGCACCGCGCACCTTGCCGGCGGAACAGGACCTGCAGCGCCTCAGCCAAATGCTCGAAAGTAGCAAGAAGGTCACCCTGCTCTGCGGCAGCGGTTGCGCCGGTGCCCACGATCAAGTGGTGGCCCTGGCCGACACGCTGGGGGCGCCGGTGGTGCATGCCCTGCGCGGCAAGGAGCATGTGGAGTGGGATAACCCGTTCGACGTCGGCATGACCGGCCTGATCGGCTTCAGCTCCGGTTACCACGCCATGCTCGACTGCGACACGCTGATCATGCTCGGCACTGACTTTCCGTACCGCCAGTTCTACCCGACCGACGCCAAGATCATTCAGGTCGACCGCAACCCACAGGCCCTGGGCCGTCGCGCCACGCTGGACCTGGGCATCGCTGCGGATGTGGGCGAGACCATCGACGCACTGCTGCCGCGCCTGACCCGCAAGACCGACCGCAGCTTCCTCGACACCTCGCTGAAGCACTACGAAAAAGCCCGCCAAGGCCTGGACGACCTGGCGCAGCCGTCGAAGGCCAACCGGCCGATCCACCCGCAATACGTGGCACGTTTGCTCAGCGAACTGGCGAACGAGGATGCGATCTTTACCGCCGACGTTGGCTCGCCGACCGTGTGGGCCGCGCGCTACCTGAAAATGAATGGCAAGCGCCGCCTGATTGGCTCGTTCAACCACGGCTCCATGGCCAACGCCATGCCCCAGGCGATTGGCGCGCAGGCGGCGTTTCCTGGGCGCCAGGTGATCTCGATGTCCGGCGACGGCGGGTTTGCCATGCTGATGGGGGATTTCATTTCACTGGCGCAGTTGAAATTGCCGGTAAAGGTGATCGTGTTCGATAACTCGTCCCTGGGCTTTGTCGCCATGGAAATGAAGGCTGCGGGCTATCTGGATGCCGGCACCGAGCTGAAAAACCCGGACTTCGCCGCCATGTCCAACGCCATGGGCATCCTCGGCATTCGCGTGGAGCAATCCGAAGACCTGGAACCGGCCCTGCGCCGCGCCCTGGCCCATGATGGCCCGGTGCTGGTGGATGTGGTGACGGCCACCCAGGAGCTGGTGATGCCGCCGAGCATCAAGCTGGAACAAGCCAAGGGCTTCAGCCTGTACATGCTCAAGGCGGTGATGAGTGGGCGTGGTGATGAAGTGATCGAGTTGGCGCGGACTAACTGGCTGCGCTGATCCAATACTGTGGGAGGGGCTTGCGCCCTCCCACAATAGACAATGAGTGCCGATTCAAGCGCTCTGTTTTTCTACCCATTTACCGTAGGCATCAATGAATGCCTGCAGGAATGGCCGGGTCTTTTCCGACACCTTGCCGGCGTCGTCGAACAGGCTGCCCGCACCGCCCACGTAAGCTTCCGGCTGCTGCATGCACGGCACATCGAGGAACACCAGGGACTGGCGTAAATGGTGGTTGGCACCAAAACCGCCAACAGCGCCCGGCGATACGCTGATGATCGCCCCCGGCTTGCCGCTCCAGGCGCTTTGGCCATAGGGACGGGAGCCTACGTCAATCGCATTCTTCAACGGTGCGGGTACGGAGCGGTTGTACTCCGGTGTCACAAACAACACCGCGTCGGATGAACGTACTTGCTGACGGAAAGTACTGTAGGCTGCGGGCGGTGATGCCCCGTCGATGTCCTCGTTGTAGAGCGGCAAATCGCCAATTTCCACAATGTTCAACTTCAGGCTGGCAGGGGCCAGCTCGGCCAATGCCAGGGCGACCTTGCGGTTGATCGAGTCTTTTCTCAAGCTGCCAACCAGAACGGCAATCGTGTAGACCTTGCTCATTGGGTTTCTCGACGTCTGACTAAGGAAGCTTGTAGTTATAAAGGCTTCGCAGCGCGTTCACCAGAAGGTTTTGATAATCCTCCAGACGTTTGGCCCGCGATTTGATGCGTAGGAACCGTCTGAAAATGTCAGCGAATAGTATTTTTTTTCAATAGGTAAACTCCCCCTCTTTATGACGGTCTACAGCACCGCATATCGAGTGTTTATCTCCAGAGGTTCTAAACAGATGGCAGCAGTACTAGTCGGACAGTTTCATGCCAGAGACGCAGAAGGACGCGTGTATTCGGTGCATGAGTTCCAGGAATCCAACCCGGCGCAAGGCGACCTGGCTGGCTCGGCACCCACCACCACCTACAAGCTGGCCATTGGCGACCGTGTAGAAAAACTGGAAGGCGATGAGTTCAAGCTGATCCAGTCGGGGACCATTATCGTCCGCGAATCGCAGACCACCCTCGCCTCATAAGCTTGATCGCCCGGGCGCACCTGCTCAGTCCTGGCCATTGACGGCATTGACTGAGCTGGGCGGTCACGGGTTGCGAATCTCCGTCACTTCCAGTCCCTGCCCGCCGTCCACCTGCTTGAGCGTCACCATCAACCTGCCCCGCTCGCCTTCCACCTCGTACATCAAGCGTTTATAACCCGGCGCATTGTAGCCAGGGTACGCCACCATCTGCTTGACCAGCGTCATACCCAGCACCGTGCCGACATGCTCGACTACCTGTTCCTGGGAAAGGATAAACGCTTCGAGTTCGAGGTTTTCCGGCGTGTTGTCGTCGTGATTGCTGAAGAGATAAGCCGCCGCGCCGCCAACGATCACGAGGATCGCGAGTTGCTTGGCCGTCATCCCGAAGAATATCGAGGGAATAGGCATTCGAGACCAGACCTGTTTTTGTTGTAAGTGCCGAGTACCCGGCATTGGTCGTTGATGATCAGACGAGCCATTCTAGTGAGGTCCTGGCTGAACGCCAGCGACATAGGCGACCCACACAGTCTTTTTTGCGCAGGACGGCGCGCACCATTGAATCCCCACCGCGCTGCACATAGACTCCGGCCATGCGTTTACGTCATATCGAAGTGATTCAAGCCATCCTGCAGACCGGACACCTCGGCACCGCCGCCGAATGGTTGCAACTCCCCGTGGGCGAGGTAGACGCGGCACTCAAGGATGCCGAGCAGCAATTGGGCTTCATGCTGTTTGCCAGTGTGCGCGGGCGCTTGCAAGCGACGCGCGAGACTCTGGAGTTGCAGGCCGAAATCGCTCATGTGTACGAAGCCCTGGAACCGGTGCAACGCCTGGCCAGCCGCTTGAAACACCATCACGCTCCCGCGTTGCGCGCCCTGTGCACGCCGCCACTGGCCAACCAACTGCTGCCACAGAGCATTGCGCTGCTGCGTCGACGGTTCCAGGACACGCCGTGCAACCTGTCGAGCCAGCCGACCCGGGAAATCGTCCGCAGCCTGCTGCTGCACGAGGCCGACGTGGGCCTGAGCCTGCATGACCCGGAACACCCGCAAATCCACAGTACGGTGCTGGCCCAAGGCAAATTGCAATTGCTCGCGCCCCATGGCTGGCTCAAGCCCAAGCAGAAGTACATTGCGCTGCAAGACCTGGCCGGGCAGGCGATGATCGGGCTTGAAGGGCAAGACCCGCTCAGCCGCCTGCTGGACGCCAAGCTGCAAGCCCTGCGCCCGCTGCCAGTGGTGCAGACGCGAGTGCAAACCTACCAGATGATGCGCAGCATGGTGGAAGCCGGCGAAGGCCTGGCGATTGTCGACCCGTTCACTGCGTTTGGTGCGCGCGAGGCAGGTTTGGATGCATGCCCGGTGTCGCCGCCGATCATGGTCAGCCTGTACGCGCTGACCCTCAAGGATAGCGTGACTGCCCCTGCGCTGAATGCACTGCTGGAGATCGTCACGCAAAAGGCCCAAGGCCTGCTGGCGAGTTAAAACCGCTCGGCTTCGGTCTTGAACAACCGATACCAGAAAATCGCCACTTCACGGGTCTGCGGGTCGATGCCGCGATAACGCAGGTGGTCGATCCCGCCCATCACATAGCCGCAACGCTCATACAAGCGGCAGGCGCCGAGGTTGTTGTTCTGGGTTTCGAGCATCATGCCCGGCAGGTTTTTCTTGCGGCTCCAGAACTGCGCCACATCCAACAGCGACTTGGCCACCCCATGCCGGCGGGCGGGCAAGGCCACCGCCAGTTCGTCAACGTGGGCAAAGCCATTCCAATTAGTACTGACCACGATATGCCCGACGGCACGGTCGTCCAGGTAGGCCATGAAGATCGCACTGTCCGGTGCATCGCGGAAACTGGCGAACTCTTCCGGGTCGATGCCATAACACTTGCGGTAAGGCACGATGCGCTCCACGGGCCATTGATCGACTCGCTTGCCCATCTCCGGCACGCCATAGGCGTTGACCTCAAAGCTGAAATCATTACCCCATACGTAGGCGTCGAAGCCCTCGTCGGCGACCCGCACACTGAGCCCTGGATACTTCGGGTTCATTACAGCTTGCATAAACATCCTTAACCCTTGATGCAATCGACGGTGTAACAACGACCACTGCCGTCATCTTCGTGTTGTAACCCGTGAACATCGGCAACAAAACCGGGGAAACTGCTATCGAACGTCCGGGCAAACGCCAGGTAGTCGATGATCGACCGCGTCGACTCGGTAAAGCGCTCGCCCGGCATGATCAACGGAATGCCCGGCGGATAAGGCACCAGCATCACGGCTGCAATGCGTCCTGGCAAGGCGTCTATGGACACAGCCTCCACTTCTCCCCTTACCAATTGGTCATAGGCGTCGGCCGGTTTCATCGCGATTTCCGGCAACACCGTGTACATGCGCTTGAGGTGCTTGGCGGTGGCGTTGCTGCGGTAACAGCTGTGCAATTGATCGCACAGGTCGCGCAAACCCAGGCCCTGATAACGCCCCGGGCCCTGGGCAAACACCGATGGCAAACAACTGGCGAGGCTGACATTCGCGTCGTAACTGCGCTTGAACTCCAGCAACTCGGTGAGCAAGGTACTCCATTTGCCTTTGGTGATGCCCATGGAAAACAACACGAGGAACGAATACAACCCGGTTTTTTCCACCACCAGCCCACGTTCCCAGAGGAATTTGCTGACCACGGCGGCGGGAATCCCACAATCGCTCAAGGCGCCGCCGGCAGTGAGGCCCGGCATTACCAGGGTCACTTTGATCGGGTCCAGTAGCACGTAGTCTTCGGCCACGTCACCAAAGCCGTGCCAGTCATCCTGCGGCTGCAACAGCCAATCCGCGGTGGCGACGCGGTCGATGCCCGCTACCGATGGCGGCTGCCAGATGGAGAACCACCAGTCTTCGGCGGCAATATGCTGACGCAGGTTGGCCAGGGCGCGGCGAAAACTCAGCGCCTCGTCGAACATTTCCTGCAGCAGCGAGCGCCCGGCCGGGCCTTCCATCATCGCCGAGGCTACGTCCAGCGAAGCGATGATGCTGTACTGCGGCGAGGTGGAGATATGCATCATGAAGGCTTCATTGAAACGGTCGCGATCCAGTTGGCGCGCGCCGCCGTCCTGCACGTGGATCATCGAGGCCTGGCTGAACGCCGCCAGCAGCTTGTGGGTGGAGTGGGTGGTGAACACCAGCGGGCTGTCCGGGGTGCGCGAGGTGCCCATGCCGTAGCGCCCGGCAAAGAACTCGTGGAACGCCGCGTAGGCATACCAGGCCTCGTCGAAGTGCAGCACCTCGACACTGTTGCCCAATTGTTGCTTGATCAGCTCGGCGTTGTAGCACAGGCCGTCATAGGTGGAGTTGGTGACCACGGCCAGTTTCACCTTGGGTAGCCGGCCACGGGTCAAGGGACTGGCGTCGATCTTGGCGCGGATCGACGCGGGGCTGAACTCACTCAGGGGAATCGGACCGATGATACCCAGCTCATTGCGTTCCGGGCACAGGTACAGCGGGATGGCGCCGGTCATGATGATCGAATGCAACACCGACTTGTGGCAGTTGCGGTCCACCAGCACCAGGTCATCGCGGCCCACCATGGAATGCCAGACGATCTTGTTGGCGGTGGACGTGCCGTTGATCACGAAGAAGGTATGGTCAGCGCCGAAGTTGCGCGCGGCACGGGCCTCGGCTTCGGCCAGGGGCCCGGTGTGGTCCAGCAGCGAGCCCAACTCGGGCACCGACACCGACAAATCCGAGCGCAGGGTGTTTTCCCCGAAGAACTGGTGAAACGCCTGCCCCACCGGGCTTTTGCGATAGGCCACACCACCGCCATGACCAGGGGTGTGCCAGGAATAATTGGAGTCGGCGGTGTGTTGCACCAGCGCTTTGAAAAAAGGCGGCAACAGCCCATCGAGGTAAGTACGGGCAGCACGGGCCACCTGGCGGGCGAGAAACGGCACGGTGTCCTCGAACAGGTAGAGAATGCCGCGCAGTTGGTTGAGTTCGCTCATGGCATCGGCCGGGGCGTTTTCCAGGGTGACCTGCTCGCCCAGGGCAAAGATCGGCAGGCTCGGCGCCCGCAGGCGTGCCAGGCGGATCAGCTCGACCATGTTTTGCAGCAGGTGGGTATTCTCACCGGCGCCTTCGGCGGCGATCAGCATGCACGCCAGGCCGTGATGGGTAGACGCCACCAACCGGCCTTCGGCGTAGTCCACGGCAGAAAAGATACTGAAGCCCTCTTGTTCCAACTCTCGGGCGATGCCTCTAACCCGGTCACCGGCAACGGTGTCGGCCTTGATGTCGCGGTGCACGATAAGAACGGGGAACTTCAGGTCTTTGTACATGAGGGCTTGTAGTCCTGAGGGCTATGCACTCAAGGGTAGAAGCTCGGGGACGATGACGCGAATGAAGATTTTGAAAGCTATGGAGATCAACTGTGAGAGGGGGCTTGCTCCCGATGACGGTATGTCAGCTCATAGTTGATTGGCTGATACACCGCTATCGGGGCAAGCCCCCTCCCACATTTTGATCGTACCCTCGCCGGGCTATTGCTGTGTTAACTGGGTCCATAACGCCGGCGCACCCGCCGACTTGGCGATGGCTTCCAAGCGCGCCACATGCTCGGCCATATCCTGCTCGCTGGCGCGGATGATGGTCGTGGGCTTGCGATCGGCCGGCAGGCGGCGGATTTCCGAAGGGCGGTTGCCCGAGCCTTCCGCCGAGCCACTGCCGTCGGAGGCATTCCCGGCCAGGGACAGGCTGGTCTGCCCGCCGGTCATGGTCAGGTAAACGTCGGCGAGAATCTCGGAGTCGAGCAAGGCACCGTGGAGTTCACGGCCGGAGTTGTCGACGCCATAACGCTTGCACAAGGCATCGAGGCTGTTGCGCTGGCCCGGATGACGCTCACGAGCCATCATCAAGGTGTCGAGGATCGAGCAGTGCTGGGAAATGTCCGCGCGATCCGTCTGCCCCATCAGGGCAAATTCGTTATTGATGAAGCCGACGTCGAACGCCGCGTTATGGATGATCAACTGGGCGCCGTTGATGAATTCGAAGAACTCATCGGCCACTTCGGCGAAACGCGGCTTGCCCTTGAGGAACTCGTCGGTGATGCCGTGGACGCCGATGGCGCCTTCGTCGCTGTCGCGGTCCGGTTGCAGGTAGACGTGGAAGTGACGACCAGTGAGGCGCCGACCCATGAGTTCGACACAGCCGATTTCAATGATCCGGTGGCCGTCGGTCACCGGCATGCCGGTGGTTTCGGTATCGAGTACAACAGATCGGATGGCCATCAGGGTTCAGCTCTCAACGGTGTGGTGTGCAGTGTGGTGTGAGTCAGGGGCGCGATGTTAACACGTGAGCCGGCATCAGCTCTGCTTGTAGCCCCGCACTTCGTCCACGCCTCTATTGGCAAGCTGGTCGGCGCGCTCGTTACCCGGGTGGCCGATGTGCCCGCGCACCCATTTCCAGGTGATGTCATGGCGGTTGCATTGCTCATCGAGCAATTGCCACAGGTCGGCATTCTTGACCGGCTCCTTGGCCGCGGTCTTCCAACCGCGCTTCTTCCAGTTGACCATCCACTCGTTGATGCCTTTCATCACGTATTGCGAGTCGGTCACCAGCAGCACGTTGCAGCGGCGCTTGAGCTCTTCCAGGCCGCGAATGGCGCCCATCAGTTCCATGCGGTTGTTGGTGGTGTTGGCTTCGCCGCCCCACAGTTCCTTCTCGACGCCCTTGCACACCAGCAAGGCGCCCCAGCCGCCGGGGCCCGGGTTGCCCTTGCAGGCGCCATCGGTGAAGAGTTCTACGCTGTCAGTCATCGGTTGCTCGGTCTGAAATCAAAAAAGGTTTTACGGTTCGCTTTGCTTGCGGTTGACCTTGGCCATTGGCATCGGCACCAGCTTGCCCATGGGCTGGCGCAGCACCTGGCGCACCGGCCGCAGGCCGACCACAATCTTGCGCGCCACTAATAGATAGAAGCCACCACCCGACAATTGCCAAGTCCCTGCGCGGCGTTCCCAGCCGGCCAGGCGGCCCTGCCACTTGGCCGAGGCAAGCGGCGGACGATAGCACCCGAAGCGGCGTTTCTCCAGCGCGAAGCCCAGCAGGTTCAGCCAGTCCCCCACCCGTGATGGCGAGATGCAGCGCGCCTGGCGCAGGCCATCATGGGCGAACACATGGCGCAGGCCCCAACTGCTCCACGGGTTGATACCGATAATCAGCAAATGGCCACCAGGGCGCACGCTGCTCGCCGCTTCGCGCAGCAAACCGTGGGGCGACAGGCAGAAATCCAGGCCATGCTGCAACACCACCACATCCGCGGCGTGTTCACTCAAGGGCCATGCCTGTTCCTCGCAGACAATCTCCACCCCCGGCAACGGCGCGCCCAGGCGCACATTGCGTTGCACCTGGGGCGCGGCGGGTGGGGTCTGGGCCGACGGGCCGTAATGCACCAGGTAGCCGCCAAAGAAACGGCCCAACTCGTCTTCGAGCATGTGCCGTTCTTCATCCAGCAGAAATTGCCCGATGGGCCCGGACAGCCATTCACGGGCCGCGCTGATCAGGGCCAGCCACTCAGGATCGGCCTGGGCGAACGCTTTATCAGTCATTGCATTCTCCAACTCGCCTAGACGTTCTAAGATGCACCAATGTGTTCAGCTTGGCGAATCGAAGAATGATACAGATCAGTGCCCTGCCCGCCTTTACCGACAACTACATCTGGTTGTTGCAGGACCAGCAAACCCAACGTTGTGCCGTGGTCGATCCCGGCGATGCCGCGCCGGTACTGGCCTGGCTCAAGCAAAACCCGACGTGGACCCTCAGCGACATCCTGATCACCCACCATCACCACGATCATGTCGGTGGTGTCGAGCAACTCAAGCGTGTGACCGACGCCAAGGTGTATGGCCCGGCCAACGAGACGATCCCGGCGCGGGACATCGCCCTGCAGGATAACGACCGCATCAGCGTGCTGGGCTGGAACTTCGACGTCTATGCCGTGCCCGGCCATACCCTGGGCCATATCGCCTTCTATCACCAGGGCGTGCTGTTCTGTGGCGACACCCTGTTCGCCGCCGGCTGTGGCCGCCTGTTCGAAGGCACGCCGGAGCAGATGTACATCTCCCTCGAGCGCCTGGCCGCCCTGCCCGCCGACACCTTGGTGTACTGCACCCACGAATACACACAAAGTAACCTCAAGTTTGCCCAGGCGGTGGAACCGCAGAATACCGACATCTCCGAACGGGTGGAAAACGTCCGTCAACTGCGGGCCCGCGGCGAGATAACACTGCCTTCCAACCTGGCCCTGGAAAAGCGCACCAACCCCTTCCTGCGCACCTCTGAAACATCCGTTAAACAAAAAGCGGACGAACGGAATGGCCGCGACAACCGCTCTGGGGCCGAGGTGTTTGCTAGCTTGAGGGCGTGGAAAGATAAGTTCTAAGACGACGCAATCTGATACGTAATTTCTGAATGGTTGACCGGAACCAAAGCGCTTTCTAGAATCGCCCGACATTTTTGCCCGGAACTTACTTCCAGCCAATGTCGTCATCTATTCGTAAATCCAACCATTCAGACGCATTGACCCGCCTGGCTCAAGCTGTGGCGGTGGCTGTGTCCGCAACACTGGCGGGCTGCCAATCGACAAATTTCGCTGCACAATCCACCGTGCAACCCAAACCCAATCTTGCCGCCAAAATCAAGCAAAAACCCCTCTGGCTCTCGGAGAAACCCAGCCCTGAAGTCCCCCAGGACGTCTGGGAACGCATGCGCCGGGGCTTTCAATTGCAGGACAACGTGGGCGTTAACCCGCGCATCGAGCAACAGCGCCTGTGGTTCGCCAGCAACCCCTCCTTCCTGGAGAACGCCGGTGAACGCGGCAGCCTCTACATTCATTACATCGTCGAGCGCCTTGAAGAACGCAACATGCCCCTGGAGCTGGCGCTGCTGCCAGTGATCGAAAGTGCCTACAACCCGATGGCCTATTCGCGCAGCGATGCGGTCGGCTTGTGGCAGTTCATTCCCTCCACCGGGCGCTACTTCAACCTGCGCCAGACCCGCGCCTACGACGGCCGCCGCGACATCACCGCCTCCACCACCGCCGCCCTGGACTACCTGACCCGTCTGCACGACATGTTCAACGGCGACTGGTTGCTGGCCCTGGCTGCCTATAACGCCGGCGAAGGCACAGTGAGCCGGGCCATCGAGCGCAACGAGAAGCTTGGCCTGCCCACCGACTACTGGAACCTGCCCCTGCCCCAGGAAACCAAGGACTACGTGCCCAAGTTCCTGGCGTTGTCCCAGGTAGTGCTGGCCCCCGAGGCCTATGGCGTCAACCTGAACCCGATTGCCAACACGCCGTACTTCGAAGTGGTTGAAGTCAAGCAAAGCATGGACCTGTCACGGGTTGCCGCGCTGGCCGAGATCGACGAAGACGAACTGTTCCAGCTCAACCCGGCGCTCAAGCAACGCACCACCCTGGATGGCCCGCAGCACCTGCTGGTACCGAGCTCCAAGGCGCAATTGCTCACCAGCACTCTTTCGACGATGAAGCCGGAAGAATTGCTGGCGATGCGCCCGAAAAAGCAGGTGTTCGACGAAGTTGAGACCGCACGGGTGGCCGGCCGTACCCGCAGCTACAAGGTGCGCAATGGCGACAACCTCACGCTGATCGCCAAGGCAAACAAGGTCGACGTGCACGACCTTCAGCGCTGGAACAAGCTCAACGGCCAGGCCCTCAAGGTCGGCCAGACCCTGGTGATGCAGGACACCCGCAAGCTGGTGGCCAAGGCCGACAGCAAGAAACCGGTGCAGTACAAGGTCAAGAAAGGCGATTCGCTGTACATCGTCGCCAAGCGCTTCAACGTCGAGATGCAACATCTCAAGCGTTGGAACCCGCGTACTGGCCAGGCGCTGAAGCCGGGGCAGATGCTGGTGGTTTCCGGGCCGCGCTAAGGCTTCAAGAACCCTGGAGAACCAATGTGGGAGGGGGCTTGCCCCCGATAGCAGTGTGTCAGCCACCACATTCACTGGCTGATACACCGCTATCGGGGGCAAGCCCCCTCCCACATTGGATCTACATCATCCCAACCAGCTTTTTCCAACCGGAACAAGCTGTTACTGTACCGATCATAAAGCCCAAGCCGCCTGGATCGGATCCCTTACTTGAAGCGTCCCCTCCTTCTATTAATAAGTCTGGCCTTGAGCTTTGGTGCGAACGCGACGATTACCGAGAGCCACGGTTATACGCAGTTCGGCACGCTCAAGTACCCGGCCAAATTCACCCACTTCGATTGGGTAAACCCTGCAGCGCCGAAAGGCGGGACCTTGCGGGTCATGGCATTTGGCACTTTCGATACCCTCAACCCCTACACGTTCAAGGGCTCAAGCCCGGTTTCCACGCCTAATTTCCTGCAATACGGCGTCAATGAGCTGAATGAGCCGTTGATGGTCGGCACCGGTCAGTACGCACCGTCCGGCGATGAACCGACCTCCAGCTATGGGCTGATTGCCCAGTCGGTGGAATACAGCGAGGACCGCAGTTGGGTGGTGTTCAACCTGCGTCCGCAAGCGCGCTTCCATGATGGCAAGCCGATCACCGCGTATGACGTGGCGTTTTCCTATCGCACCCTGCTGACTGAAGGCCACCCGCAGTACCGCACCAACCTGCAGGAAGTGGCGCGGGTGGACATCCTCAACCGTCACCGCATCCGCTTTGTGTTCAAGCGCGCCGGCAACCCGTTGCTGATCCTGCGCCTGGGCGAGTTGCCGGTATTGCCCCAGCACTATTGGAAAAACCGCGACTTCAAGGCAACCACCTTCGAACCGCCCCTGGGCAGCGGGCCGTACCGCATCAGCAAAGTCACTCCAGGGCGCCAGTTGGTGTTCGAACGGGTCAAGGATTACTGGGGCAAGGACTTGCCGGTCAACCAGGGCTTCTATAACTACGACAAGGTCGAAGTGGAGTTCTACCGCGACAGCGACGTGGCCTTCGAAGCGTTCAAGGCCGGCGAGTTCGATATTTATATCGAACACCAGGCCAAGAACTGGGCCAATGGCTACAACTTCCCGGCGATCAACCGTGGCGAGGTGATCAAGGCGCAGATCGCCCACCAGATCCCGACCCAGAGCCAGGGCCTGTTCATGAACACGCGCCGGCCAACCTTCGGCCAGACCAAGGTGCGGGAAGCCCTGGGGCTGATGTTCGACTTCGAGTGGACCAACCGCACCCTGTTCAGCAGCGCCTACAAACGCACGCTCAGCTACTACCCCAACAGCGAATTCGCCGCGACCGGGGTTCCAACCGGCCATGAATGGCTGATGCTCTCCCCCTACCGCGAGCAGCTACCGCCCAACCTGTTTACCCAAGCCTTCAGCCTGCCCCAGACCGATGGGCGCGGCATCCCCCGCGAAACCCTGCGCCATGCCCTTACGCTGCTCGGCGAAGCCGGCTGGAAGTTGTCGGGCCAACGCCTGCTCAACAAGGACGGGCAACCGCTGCGCTTCGAGATCCTGCTGGTCAACCCGAACCTGGAGCGCATCCTGCAGCCCTATGTCGAGAACCTGATCAGCATCGGCATCGACGCGCGCCTGCGCACCGTCGACCGCGCGCAGTACAAGCAACGCCTGGATCAATTCGACTTCGACATGATCCTGATCACCCTCAACCAGACCTTGAGCCCCGGCCTCGAACAGTGGCAGTACTTCCACTCCAGCCAGGCCGCGATCAAGGGCAGCAAGAACTATGCGGGCATCGCCAATCCCATCGTCGATCACCTGCTCGAACAACTGCTGGCGGCGCAGACCCGCGAAGAACAACTGGCCGCCGGCCGCGCCCTGGACCGGGTGCTGCTGTGGCAGCACTACAGCATTCCCAACTGGTACCTCAACTATCATCGCCTGGCGTACCGTAACCGGTTCGCCTTTGTCACCACGCCGCCCTATAGCCTGGGCCTGAGTGCGTGGTGGCTGAAAGCTTCGGAGAAAGCCCAATGATGTATTTGCGCAACGCACTGCTCGGCAGCCTGCTGCTGTGCACCACGGCCCACGCCGCCCCGCAACACGCGCTGACGCTGTACAACGAGCCGCCGAAATACCCCGCCGACTTCAAGCACTTCGACTATGTCAACCCGGATGCGCCCAAGGGCGGCACCTTCCGCGAGTCGAGCATGGGCGGCTTCGACAGCCTCAACCCGTTTATCAGCAAGGGCGTGCCGGCCGACAATGTCAGCCTGATCTACGACACCCTGGCCATGCAGAGCCTGGACGAACCCATCACCGAATATGGCCTGGTCGCCGGCAAGATCGAAAAAGCCCCGGACAACAGCTGGGTACGTTTCTACCTGCGCCCCGAGGCGCGTTTCCACGACGGCCACCCGATCCGCGCCGAAGACGTGGTGTTCACCTTCCAGGAACTGATGAAGGAAGGCTCACCGATCTACCGCACCTACTACGCCGATGTCGATGAAGTGGTCGCCGAAGACCCGCTGCGGGTGCTGTTCAAGTTCAAACGCACCAACAACCGCGAATTGCCGCTGATCCTTGGGCAACTGCCGGTGCTGCCCAAGCATTGGTGGGCCACGCGGGACTTCGCCAAGGGCAACCTGGAGGTGCCGCTGGGCAGCGGGCCGTACAAGGTGGCCGAGGTCAAGGCCGGGCGCATGATCCGCTACGAGCGGGTCAAGGACTACTGGGCCAAGGACCTGCCGATCACCAAGGGTTTCTACAATTTCGATAACCGCATCACCGACTACTACCGCGACAGCACCGTGTCCCTGGAAGCGTTGAAGGCCGGGCAGTTCGACTACTGGTTGGAATTCAGCGCCAAGAACTGGGCCAACGCCTACAACATTCCGGCCGTGACCGAGGGTCGCTTGATCAAGGAAGAAATCCCCAACGGCAACCCGACGGGCATGCAAGGTTTTGTGTTCAATACGCGCAAGGCGATGTTCCAGGACGTGCGCGTGCGCAAGGCCATCAGCCTGTTGCTGGATTTCGAGTGGAGCAACAAACAGCTGTTCAACGGCGCCTACACCCGCACCCGCAGTTACTTCGAAAACTCTGAAATGGCCGCCACCGGCCTGCCTGGCCCGGATGAGCTGAAGATCCTCGAGCCGCTGCGCGACAAGATCCCGGCCGAAGTCTTCACCCAGGCCTTCGAGCCGGCCAAGACCGACGGCAGCGGCATGATCCGCACCCAGCAGCGTGAGGCCTACCAACTGCTGCAGGAAGCCGGCTGGCGCATCGTCGACGACAAGATGGTCGACACCACGGGCAAACCGGTGACCATCGAGTTCCTGCTTGCACAGACCGAGTTCGAACGCATCCTGCTGCCCTTCAAGCGCAACCTGGCCGACCTCGGTATCGACCTGGTGATCCGCCGGGTGGACGTCTCGCAGTTCGTCAACCGTATCCGCTCGCGGGACTTCGACATGGTGGTGGGCAGCTTCCCGCAATCCACCTCGCCGGGTAACGAGCAGCGGGAATTCTGGAAGTCTTCCAGCGCCGACAAGCCCGGCAGCCGCAACTACATGGGCCTCAAGGACCCGGCGGTCGACCAACTGGTGGAAGAACTGATCGACGCCGACTCGCGCAAAAGCCTGATCGCCCATGCCAAGGCCCTGGACCGTGTGCTGCAGTTCGGCTACTACGTGATCCCCAACTGGCACATCAAGACCTTCCGCGTGGCGTACTGGGACCATCTCGGCCATCCGAAAACCCCGCCGCGCTATGACGTGGGCACCGCCACCTGGTGGGCAAAACCCAACGTAAAACCTGCCGTCACCTCAGACGCGAACACAAACACGAGCGCCGATCCGGCGAGCGGAGGCGATTAAATGCTGGCCTATATTGTTCGCCGCCTGTTGCTGATCATCCCGACACTGTTCGGGATCCTGCTGATCAACTTCATCATCATCCAGGCCGCCCCCGGTGGCCCGGTGGAACAGATGATCGCCAAGCTCGAAGGCTTTGAAGGTGCCACCAGCCGCATTGCCGGCGGCGGTGCCGAAGTCTCGGTGGCCGGTTCCAGCAGCTACCGTGGCGCCCAGGGCCTGGACCCGGCGCTGATCAAGGAAATCGAAAAGATGTACGGCTTTGACAAGTCGGCGCCGGAACGCTTGTGGATTATGGTCAAGAACTACGCCCGGCTGGATTTCGGCGACAGCTTCTTCCGTGACGCCAAGGTCATCGACCTGATCAAGGAGAAGATGCCGGTGTCCATCTCCCTGGGGTTATGGAGCACATTGATCATGTACCTGGTGTCGATCCCGCTGGGGATCGCCAAGGCCACGCGACACGGCAGCCACTTTGATGTATGGACCAGTTCGGCAATCATCGTCGGCTATGCGATCCCGGCGTTCCTGTTTGCGATCCTGCTGATCGTGGTGTTTGCCGGCGGCAGCTATTTCGATTGGTTCCCCTTGCGCGGGCTCACGTCCAACAACTTCGATGAGTTGAGCTGGGGCGGCAAGGTGCTCGACTACTTCTGGCACCTGGCGCTGCCCATCACCGCGCTGGTGATCGGCAACTTCGCGACCATGACGCTGCTGACCAAAAACAGCTTTCTCGACGAGATCAACAAGCAATACGTGATCACCGCCAAGGCCAAGGGCCTGACCAACCACCGCGTGCTCTACGGCCATGTGTTCCGTAACGCGATGCTGCTGGTGATCGCCGGGTTCCCGTCGGCGTTCATCGGGATTTTCTTCACCGGCTCGTTGCTGGTGGAAGTGATCTTCTCCCTCGACGGCCTGGGCCTGATGAGCTTTGAAGCGGCGATCAACCGCGACTACCCGGTGGTGTTCGGCACGCTGTTTATCTTCACCCTGCTGGGGCTGGTGGTGAAACTCATCGGCGACCTCACCTACACCCTGGTCGATCCGCGTATCGACTTCGCCAGCCGGGAGCATTGAGATGAACCTGTCCCCCCTCAATCGCCGCCGGTTCGAGCGGTTCAAGGCCAACAAGCGTGGCTGGTGGTCGCTGTGGCTGTTCCTGATTTTGTTCGGGCTGAGCCTGGGCGCCGAGCTGATCGCCAACGACAAGCCACTGGCAGTGCACTACGACGGCGACTGGTATTTCCCGGCGCTCAAGCGCTACCCGGAAACCACCTTCGGCGGCGAATTCCCGCTGGAGGCCAACTATAAGAGCCCGTATATCCAGGAACTGCTCAAGGCCAAGGACGCCTGGACCTTGTGGGCGCCGATCCCGTTCAGCTACCAGAGCATCAACTACGACCTGAAGGTACCGGCTCCCGCGCCGCCTTCGAGCGTCAACCTGCTGGGCACCGACGACCAAGGCCGCGATGTGCTCGCGCGGGTGATCTATGGCTTCCGTGTGTCGGTGCTGTTTGCCCTGACGTTGACCGTGCTCAGCTCGATCATCGGCGTGATCGCCGGGGCCTTGCAGGGCTTCTATGGCGGCTGGGTCGACCTGGCCGGGCAGCGCTTCCTGGAAATCTGGTCCGGCTTGCCGGTGCTGTACCTGCTGATCATCCTTGCCAGCTTCGTGCAGCCCAACTTCTGGTGGCTGCTGGGGATCATGCTGCTGTTTTCCTGGATGAGCCTGGTGGATGTGGTGCGCGCCGAGTTCCTGCGCGGGCGCAACCTCGAATATGTGCGCGCGGCCAGGGCCCTGGGGATGCAGAACGGCGCGATCATGTTCCGCCATATCCTGCCCAATGCCATGGTCTCGACCATGACGTTCATGCCGTTCATCCTCACCGGCGCCATCGGCACCCTGACTGCCCTGGATTTCCTCGGCTTTGGCCTGCCGGCCGGTTCGCCTTCGCTGGGCGAGCTGGTGGCCCAGGGCAAATCCAACCTGCAAGCGCCGTGGCTGGGCATGAGCGCGTTTGCCGTGCTGGCAATCATGTTGAGTTTGCTGGTGTTTATCGGCGAGTCCGCTCGCGATGCCTTCGACCCGAGGAAATGAGATGAATCAGGACAATCTGATCGAAATCCGCGACCTCTCCGTCGAGTTCGTCACGGGCGAGCATCACCACCGCGTGGTCAACAACGTCAGCTTCGATATCAAGCGCGGCGAAACCCTGGCCCTGGTCGGCGAAAGCGGCTCCGGCAAATCGGTGACCGCGCACTCGATCCTGCGCCTGCTGCCCTACCCGCTGGCCCGGCACCCGTCCGGCACCATCGCCTATTCCGGGCAAGACCTACTGACCCTCAAGGAAAAGACCCTGCGGCATATTCGCGGCAACCGCATCGCGATGATCTTCCAGGAGCCGATGACCTCGTTGAACCCGCTGCACTGCATCGAAAAGCAGATCAACGAAGTGCTCGGCCTGCACAAGGGCCTGACCGGCAAGGTCGCGACCCGGCGCACGCTTGAACTGCTGGAACTGGTGGGCATCCCCGAGCCGCACAAACGGCTCAAGGCCCTGCCCCACGAACTGTCGGGCGGCCAGCGCCAGCGGGTGATGATCGCCATGGCCCTGGCCAATGAGCCGGAACTGTTGATCGCGGATGAGCCCACCACCGCCCTTGATGTCACTGTGCAGTTGAAGATCCTGGAACTGCTCAAGGAGTTGCAGGCGCGCTTGGGCATGGCCCTGCTGTTGATCAGCCATGACCTGAACCTGGTGCGGCGCATTGCTCACCGCGTGTGCGTGATGCAGCAAGGTTGCATCGTCGAGCAGGCGGAATGCGAGACGCTGTTCCAGTCGCCCCAACACCCTTACACCCAGGAACTGCTGGCGGCGGAACCCAGCGGTGGGCCGGCCACCAACGAGGTCGGGCCGCCGTTGCTGGAAGTCGATGACCTGAAAGTCTGGTTCCCGATCAAGAAGGGTTTTTTGCGCAACACCGTCGATTACGTCAAGGCGGTGGACGGCATCAACTTCAGCCTGCCCCAGGGCCAGACGCTGGGCATCGTCGGCGAAAGCGGCTCGGGCAAATCCACCCTGGGCCTGGCGATCTTGCGCTTGATCGCCAGCAAGGGCGGGATCCGCTTTGAAGGCCAGCAACTGGACAAGCTGACCCAGCAACAGGTGCGCCCGTTACGCCGGGAAATGCAGGTGGTGTTCCAGGACCCGTTCGGCAGCCTGAGCCCACGCATGTGCGTCAGCGAGATCGTCGGCGAAGGCCTGCGCATTCACAAAATGGGCACGCCGGCCGAGCAGGAAGCGGCGATTATCGCGGCGCTCAAGGAGGTGGGCCTGGACCCGGAGTCCCGCCATCGCTACCCCCACGAATTTTCCGGCGGCCAACGCCAACGCATCGCCATCGCCCGCGCGCTGGTACTCAAGCCGCGCCTGATCCTGCTGGACGAACCGACCTCGGCGCTGGACCGCACGGTACAACGCCAGGTCGTGGAACTGCTGCGCAGCCTGCAGGCCAAGTACAACCTGACCTACCTGTTCATCAGCCATGACCTGGCGGTGGTGAAGGCGCTGAGTCACCAGTTGATGGTGGTCAAGCATGGGCAGGTGGTGGAACAGGGCGATGCGCAGGCGATCTTTGCTGATCCGCAGCATGCGTATACGCGTCAACTGCTGGAAGCGGCCTTTCTGGTGCCGTGCCCAGAGCCCCTCTGAGCGATCAGCACGCCCACGTCCTGCGTGGGTGTGCCGCACAATCGGATCACTGCGTGCCCCCCTGCCAAGCCAACGGCTACACAAACGCCAGGGTCTGTGCAACGATCCGTTACTGATCTTGATTGCCCTGGAGTCGTGCCCATGACGCTGACCGACCTGTGCCCCGCCGCACCGCGCTTCTGGCGCGACGAGCGCCTGCCGTTCATCGAAGCGCGCACCATCGCCGACGGGCGCAAGGTCACTTATACCCGTCACGCCCATGAGCATTTTTCCATCGGCGCGATCACCACCGGGCGCAGCTATTACCTTTACGGCGCCGATACGTTCCTGATCAGCGCCGGCACCGTGGTACTGATGAACCCGGGCGATGTGCATGCCTGCAACCCTATCCACGACCAGCCATGGTCCTATCACATGCTCTACCTCGACACGCCCTGGCTGACCGAATTGCAGTACCAATTGGGCTTCAGCACCGACCAGGGTTATCGCGCTTTCAATACGCCGCATACCCGTGACCCACTGCTGTACAGCGGCTTGCTGGCGTTGTACCGGATGCTGGTGAATGAGCAGGCCGAGCTCCTGCAAAAGCAAAGCGCGTTGGTGAGTTACTTCAGCGAAGTCCAGCAGCGCCTGAACCCTTCACCCACACCAATGCGCGAGGTCAACCACAAGCTGGAACGGGCCGCCGAGTACATCCGTGTGCACTGCACCGAGGCGTTGAAACTCGAAGACATCTGCCTGGCCGCCGAGCTGTCGCCGTCGTACCTGATCCGCGCCTTCAAGCAGTATTACGGGCTGACGCCCCATGCGTTCCTGGTCAACCAGCGCATCCAGTTTGCCCGCACCCGGCTGCGCAATGGCGAGTTGATCGCCGATGTGGCTCTCGCTGCGGGCTTTGCCGACCAGGCGCACTTCCAGCGCACCTTCAAGCAGCATTTCGCCGCCACGCCCGGTCAGTACCGCGAGGTGCTCAAGCCATCAGCAAATAACCCACACTGGCCACCAGCAACGCGGCCATTGAGCGGTTGAACAGGCGCACGCCGTGGGGATTGCCCAGGTAGCGGCGCAGAAAGGTCCCGGCATAGGCCCAGCACGCCACCGACACGTAGCAGATCACCAGGTAGAGGCTGGCAAACAACCAGATTTGCCGCGCGTCGCCATCGGCCGCAAACAAGCCCATGCCCGCCACACAAGCCAGCCAGGCCTTGGGGTTGAGCCATTGCATGATCGCGCCGTAGAGCATCGACGGCGCAGTTGCGGCGCCGTCCGCGTCCAACCGGCCGTCGTCCGCCGCCAGTTTCCAGGCCATGTACAGCAGGAAGGCGACCCCACCCCACTGGATCAACTGGGTCAGGATGGGCCAGCGCAGCAGCACCTCGTGCAGCCCCAGGCCGATCAGCACCAACAGCAAGGTAAAGCCAACAGCGGCGCCGAACACATGCTTCTGGCTGGCGACAAAACCGAAGCGTGCCCCTGAACTCAGGGCGACCACGTTGACCGGTCCCGGCGTGATGGATGTGGCCAGGGCGAAGGCGGCCATGGAAATGATCAAGCTCATTGCGGTTCCCTTTTTATGATGAGGCGTAAACAGGGTTCCACGGTATAAGGCCCACGCGCAGCGGTATTGAACAAAATGCCCCTGCGGCGGCAATGGCCTCACGCGTTGATCAACGAGAAATGTGCGCCTACCCCGGCGCGCACGCCCTCGCCCACGGCCAGCGCAACGGACCCGGCGGCGAGGGATGCATCACCACAGGCAAACACGCCAGGCACCGAGGTCTGGCGAGTGTCGTTGGTGTGCAGGTAAGGCCCGGTGGGGCCGTCGACCCATTCACAGCCCAGTTGTTCGGCCAACGGACTGATGCGCGTGCGGGACAGGGTGAAGATCCCGTCGAGCTTGAACACCCTGCCATCATCCAATTCCAGGTCGGCGCGCTCCCCGCTGATACGTCGCACGCCAGCGCTTTCCACGATGACCCCACGTCGGTCCAACTGCGCCTGTTGCTCGGCATCCGGGGTAAACACACCATTGGTGAACAAGGTGGTGGGCCCCCAGTCCGGCAGCATCAGCGCGTGGTGCATCGCCAGGGGTGAGGTGGCCAGGACGCCAATACGGCCTTGGTCCAGTTCATAGCCATGGCAGTAGGGACAATGGAACACTCGCGTACCCCAGCGCTCTTTCAAGCCTTCGACCGCCGGCAGTTCATCCACCACTCCGGTGGCGAGGATCAAGCGTCTGGCGTGAAACGTACCGCTATGTTCGGTGCGTACACTGAACCCCTCAACCGGCTGGTTGACCAGCACCGCACTGCCCTGCACCCACGTGACCGTCGGATACTCCATCAACTGGCTGCGCCCTTCGGCCGCAATGACCTCCGGCGCCTGGCCGTCCTGCCCGAGAAACCCGTGGGACGTGGCGGCAAACCGGTTGCGTCGCTGCCCCGCATCGATCACCAACACCTGGCGCCGCGCCCTTGCCAATTGCAGGCCCGCAGACAGGCCGGCATAGCTGCCGCCCACGATAATCACGTCGTACATCATGAAAGTAACTCCATGTTGTGTGCTCGCGGTTATCCGCGGGCTTTCACGACACACCATAAGTTACATAAAAATAGCCCGTCAAGAGTATCGCAACTTTTCGAGTTACGAACGATACTTTCGACTGACCCAACCTGAGGCTGATTGATGAGAAACGACACGCGCCTGTCGCGCATGCTCCACGTACTGATCCATATGGGCCGTCATGAAGAACGCGCCACATCGGAGACCATCGCGCAGATGCTCGGCACCAACCCAGTGGTGGTGCGACGCACCCTGGGGTTGCTCAAGGAGAAAGGCTATGTGCGTTCGGAAAAGGGCCACCAGGGCGGCTGGAGCCTGGGCAAACCCTTGAGCGAAATCACTCTGCTGGACATTCACAATGCCCTGGGCACGCCTTCGATATTCGCCATCGGCCTGTCCACCGATCACCCCGAGTGCCTGGTGGAACAGGCGGTGAATGCCGCACTCACGGATGCCTTCGAACAAGCCCAGGCATTGCTGCTGAAACGCCTGGGCAAGGTCAGCCTGGCGCAGTTGGCCGAGGACTTTGACGAACGCTACCGCGTGGCAATGCTGCCTTAGCGCTGCGTGGGAATACGAATATCGCCCGCACGGCACTGGGTTTTGACACTGCGCGGGCAGCCGGCAAACGCCAGGTCCTTGGTCAGGCACACGCGCACTTCCGACAACACCTTGCCTTTGCAGATCACCGCCAGGCCATGGCTGCCCATGCGCGGGTTGCTTTCGCGAAACAGCGCCTCGATCTCGCGGGCCTGCAACGACGACGGCGTGTTGAACGGTTGCAGTTGCGCCGGGATGGTGACTACGCCCAGCGCCGTATCGGTTTTCTCCAGGTACGCCAAGGGTTCCAGCCCGCTGCAGGTGCCGTGCTTGGCCCATTCGTGCTTGAGCAGCGAGCGCGTCGGGAACAGCGCCGCGCCCTTGTCCATCTCTTCACGGCTCAACGTAGATTGCGGCGCGCAGGTCGCCGGCCACCCTCCCCGCGCGTATTGCGGCCACAAGCCGTGCAGCACGAAGCCGTAACCCTTGCCCGAACATTGTTCGTTGTTTGGGTGCGTCAGGCAAAAGGTCGGCGACCATGACAACGACAGCACATAAAAATCAAATTCCCCAGGCGTCCCTTGGTTACGCGGGGCCGCCACTGCGCTGGTGGCCAGCACCAGCCACACCATCATCCAGTACTTCATGCGTGTATTCCTTGAAAAAAACCAGGTATACCGCAACTACTCAGGATGGTTGGGGTTACGTTGCAACACCTTGTCCAGGACCCGATCGGTCTTCAACGCCTCGATCGCCAGCGAAGGATGCTCGGCTTCGCCGCGAATATGCGCGTTCATGGCCAATACGTGGTGCCACTGGATATGCGCGTGGCACGGCACCTCCAGCACCTCGTTGAACTCACCGTCGAGGCGCAGCGGCTGATCCTCGAACACCGAGAACTGGATGCGCCCACGGCTGCCGATCAACTCGACCAGATCCTCACGACGGTCGGCTACAAAGTTCCAACAGCCCATGCCCAGCGCGCCAGAACTGAACGTCCAGCAGGCCGTCACGGCGTCCTCGGCCGCATAGCTTGCGGCCTGTCGTGCAGTAAAGCCCGAGACCTCGACGATGTCCCCGGCCAGGTATTGGAACAGGTCAAATCCGTGGCTGGCCAGGTCGGCAAAGTAGCCGCCACCGGCGATGGTCGGGTTGGTGCGCCAGTTGGCGGCGCTGGTATCCTCGGCAGCCGGTGGCTTGCAGAGGGTCCAGGTCAGGTGGCGTAACGTGCCGATGCGCCCGTCCTGCAGCCACGCGCGCACTTGCTGGAAGCGCGGCAGCGAGCGCCGGTAGTAGGAGACAAACAGGTGCAGCCCGGCACGTTCGAAGGTGCGCTGCATCAACGCGCTCTGTTCGGCGTTCAGCGACATCGGTTTCTCGACGCAGCAGTGCTTGCCGGCCGCCGCCACCATCAGGCTGTACTCCAGGTGACTGTCGGGCGGCGTGGCGATGTACACGGCGTCCACTTCAGGGTCGTTGATCAGTGCCTGGGCGTCGGTGTAGTAACGGGCAATCCCGTGACGTGATGCATAATCGCGCACGGCGTCCTCGCGACGCCCCATCACGGCCACCAGCGCCGAACCTGGCGCTTTGTAAAAAGCGGGTCCACTCTTTAACTCAGTGACACTGCCACAACCAATCATGCCCCAACGTACGGTGCTCATCTGTTTTCCTCGTCCGTTTTCATCAATCAGGCAGTATCCACATCCCCACGCCGTTGTGCCATAACCACCTAGCATGACAATTGCATTACACTTTTATGACATTCATCCCACTGCGGGGGCACAGACGATGAAAATACGCGCAACGGTCATTTGCGAACACGAGGGGCATATCCTCTTCGTGCGCAAGGCCAGATCAAAATGGGCGCTGCCGGGCGGCAAGGTTGAACAGGGCGAACGCCCGGTCGGCGCCGCCGAACGGGAGCTGGAAGAGGAAACCGGGTTGAACGTGGATGGCCTGCTGTACTTGCAGGAGCTGAAGGCCCGCGACACCGTCCACCATGTGTTTGAAGCCTCGGTGGTGAATATCGCGGATGCACGGCCACTGAACGAGATCGTCGACTGCCAGTGGCACGCCTATGGCTCCTTGGACGATATGGACACTACCGACGCGACCCGCCATATCGTCAAATCCTTTCTGCGTCGCCTGTAAATCCGCGCTCGGCCTGCTGTCGATTAATCCTGGTTTACCAAGCGCCTTTGGACTGCGTAGCGGTGCAGTCTTTTCAAACTAAGAGTTGGCGGCTCGCAGCTCAAGACCGAGGTTTGTTGCCTGCCGACTTTGCCTGCCCGCGCATGTACAAGGCCTCCACCAGCTTCTGCCGCTCATCCTGGGGCAAATTGCCGGCGAACTGCGCCAGGGTGCTGTCGACCAGCGCCCGAAGGGCCATATCGGCCTCCCGTGCCTTGGCCAGCTCTGCCACCAATGCCTCACGGTCCAGGCTCGGCGCTTCCAATTGCTTGATCACACCCAACCGCGCTTCACGCCCGGCCATGATCAGCGGCTGGCTGTCGTCACGATTGTGGCGCAACAGTTGGCGCAGCTCCCTGCGCCGTTCGGGTGGCAGTTTGAACATGGCTTGACGCAGACCGTGCTGGTTGACGACCGCTTCGGCCGGTCTGGCGCTGACCATCCAGTGATAAAGGCCACCGCCTACGCCTCCGATCAAAAACACGTTGAGCAACACCGACACGAGCAACCACGGCTTGAGGGATCTGGCTGTCATTGCTCGGTTTCCTCGGCGTTGACGGTGAAAACGACTTCCGCGTCACCTTGATCGAAGACGCTGGGCAGCACTTCGGACGACAACATCGGCAGCGGCACGCTCATGGACGCCACCAGCATCCCGGTGACGATGCCGGCAATGCCCACGCTTACCAGGCCTGCGGGCGACAGCCAGCGGCCGTAACGCGACCAGAACGATCCAGGCAGCGCGGCCGACTGGCGGATCTGCCGGGCCAATACCGGGTCGATGAATGCCAGTTGATGGCTGTCCAACTGGCCGTCAAGCCAACGTGCCTGCTGCAAGGCTTCGCGCGCATGCACATTGCCGCTGCGCAGCAAGGCCTGAGCGGTGGCCTGTTCAGCATCCGGCCAGCGACGCAGGTCCGCCCCATAGGCGTCGGCCAGGTAAGCAAAACGTTCGGGTGTCATGGTTTTCCCCTTCCTGGGCGGGCGAGCCCGGGTGTGTCGGCAAGTTGGCTGCGCAACTGGCGTCGGGCCCGCGACAGCAGGCTCTCCAGTGCCTCGACGCTGATATTCATCAGGGCTGCGGCGTCGATGTTCGACAGCTCCTGGTAGTACTGCAACACGATGGCTTCGCGCTGGCGTTCGGGCAAGGCCGCCAACGCGGCGGCCATGCGTACACTGCGGTCCTGGGTTTCCAGTTGCTCCTCAGGCGATGGCGAGCTGTCTGCCACCTCCACCGCCTCTTCGTCGCTCAACGGACGTTCCTTGCGTCGGCGCAGGCGGTCGTGGCACAGGTTCAGCGCAACCCGGTGCAACCAGGTGTCGAAACGCGCCTCGCCACTGCGCCAGTTGGCGGCCTGGCGCCAGATACGCAGGAAGCTTTCCTGGGCCACGTCCTTGGCCTCATCGGCGTCCCCCAGGATCCGACTGGCGAGCGCCAGCAAACGCGGGAGTTTACGCGTCACCATTTCGTTGACGGCGGCAGGTTCGTTATTGCCGATACGCGCCAGCAGCTCAACGTCCGGATCAGTGTCTTTCAATCGGGCAGTTCTCAGGGCCAAGGGTCAGGGTTCAGCGGATCCAATGCCCTTCGCGCCAGTACCAGTTCGGGCCATGGGCTTCCCAATGGCCAGGCTCCCAGCGCGCATGACGCATGACTGGCTGCCAGTGGCCCGGTACCCAGCCATAACCGCGCCCTTCCCAACGCCAGTGGCCCCGGTCCCAGGCATACCCGGGGCGCTCGGCCGGGATCATTTCCACACGCTGCGGCGGCGGCGCCTGCTGGATGATGATTTCGGTCTGGGCAAAAGTCGGGGTGCTGACAAGCGCGGCGAGAGCCAGCGGAGCAAGCAAGACAAAACGCAATTTGGCCAGGGGTCTCATGGCAACTCCTTCATGCAACACGCGAAAGTGCAGGTTGCTGATGGGTTGAACGGCGCGTGCGCAAAAATCCGTCGCAGGCTGCGCAGATTTTTCAGCAGGGGGTCGAGACCAGTATTGCTCAAGGGCTGGCGGGGCTTGATGAAATGTTTGAAAGGATCGCGACGGATTTTCGCGGCTGGCCACGTTGAAGGATTAACCCAGGTCAACCCAAGAGGAAACACCATGTACCGTCGACTTACCCTGCTGGTTGCGGCTTTGCTGATCGTCAGCCTCAGCGGCTGCGTAATCGTGCCGGAGCACCGTCATTGCTGCTGGCGTTACTACGGCGCGCTGGATGCGCCAAGCCATGCTGTCAACGGCTAGCTGACCGCCGCAACACCATGGCGCCCGGACTTGATCTCGGTGCGCAGCTCGCCGATGAGGTTTGAGATGGAACGGAGGCTGTCCAAACCCTCGGGTAGCCCGACCGCAATTCAGTGCAAAAACGTCGAGGCGTTGACGCCACAAGTCGCGCCACACGACCTCTCGTCTGCTGCATCGGCAAGCGCTTGACTCCAACCGTCGATCACAAGAGGCTCTCAGGCAATTAGCCATCATTCGAGTCACCCGTCATGAGTATCGACCCTCCGAGCCAGCCCGACAGCGATGTATACCGGACACTGCTGGAGTCGACCAAAGCCATCCCCTGGCGTATCGACTGGCAGAGCATGACCTTCAGCTATATCGGCCCGCAGATCGAAGCGCTGCTGGGCTGGACCCCGCAAAGCTGGGTCAGCGTCGACGACTGGGTCTCGCGCATGCACCCGGATGACCGCGAATACGTAGTGAATTTCTGCGTGTCGCAATCCCGTGCCGGGATGGACCATGAGGCGGATTATCGGGCACTGACGGTGAACGGCGACTACGTGTGGATTCGCGACGTGGTGCATGTGGTGCGCAAGGACGGCGAAGTCGAGGCGCTGATTGGCTTTATGTTCGACATCAGTGAACGCAAGAAGACCGAAGAACATCTGGTGCGCCTGCAAAAACAGCTCGAGGAATATTCCTATCAGGACGGCCTCACCGGCATCGCCAACCGGCGCATGTTCGACACCGTGCTCGAGCGCGAATGGGCCAGCGCTCTGCGCAGCCAGTTACCCCTGTCGTTGATCATCCTGGATATAGATTTCTTCAAGCAGTACAACGACCACTACGGCCATATCAAGGGCGACGAATGCCTGCGCCAGGTCGCGCGCACCCTGTCCCAGGCCGCCAACCGGCCCCGGGATTTCATCGCACGGATCGGCGGTGAGGAGTTTGTGTGGTTGCTGCCGGAAACCGACGCGGCGTCGGCCCAACAGGTGGCACAGCGCTGCCTGCACCTGATCTGCCAGCAACAGATCGAACATGGCTTTTCAGCGGTATCCAACCTGCTGACCCTGAGCCTGGGCGTGGGTACGCGCATCGTCAAACCTGACAGCCCGATGCTGGGTTTTGTCGAAGATGTCGACAAGTTGCTCTACCAGGCCAAACGCAACGGGCGAATGCGCGCAGAGTTTGCAGACGGGGAAGTTTGACGCGGGTCAAATCGCAGGCAAAAAAAATCCCAAGTAGCTGATGGAAACTTGGGATTTAAAAATGCATAAACCGTGGGAGGTGAACGCCCGGCTATAGTAACGAGTGTAAAAAGCTGTAACAAGAAAATTTTATATCCTTTCGTCGGATTAAAAGCGGTGTAAGTCCTTCAATAACCACATGTTTTTTAAGGTGGTGACGGATATAAGTGCCACTTTTTGGTGCAACTACCGTCGATATTTCCACTTATAAAAAAGGGTTATTAGTTAAGGCGGCATAACACTCTTCGACCCGTTCGCCCTCAATTGCTTGCAGGTATCGCGAAGTTCGAGGCCACCGGATGTGGCCACACTGGCGACCCGCTCAACCTGCCGGCAAAGTGCCAAACGCTCGGCCGCTTCTTCGCGCTGGCGATCCGCCTTGGCGTTGAGTTGCACGAAATAGCCCCCCAGCACCACCGCGACGCACAGCACGCCGACCGCGAGGAAACGCAAGCTGGTGGGCGATGAGTGTTCTGGCTGGTGCATGATCCTGCGCGCCCTGCTCTATTTGCGTCGAAGTCCGCGATTGTATGCAAATAGAAACATAGGGTTTGTCATGGATTTGTAAAATGGCAGGAACTATAACGACGCCGGTTTCATCCCTGGTAACTCCTTCTGCGACGGTGTCCGCCCCAGCAAGCGATACAAAGGCAGGCACGCCGCCTGGATCAACAGCATACGGATCACCTGCATCGCGGTCACCAGCGTCACTGCCAGGCCCAGGGCCTCGGCGGTCAGGCTCATCTCCGGCGCGCTGCCGGGCATCATGCCCAGGGCCAGCGACAGCCACGGCGTGCCCAGCCAGGTGCTGAGGCCCCACGCGGCGAGGGCCGTGGCAATTACCGAACCCGCCAACAACAGCAACACCTTCAACAGAAACCCCGGCGCCCGCAGGAAAAAACTGCGGTCGAACGCGACACCCAGCGCACAGCCGATCAACAACTGGCCACTGCCACTGAGCCAGCCCGGCATGCTCATCGACAGGTTATTGCAGCCTACCCCCACCGCGCAGATCAGGAACGGTCCGAACGTCCACGGGTTGGGCAGTTTGCAGCGCTGGAACCCCAGGGCTGCCAAACAGCTCATCGCCAGGATGAACACCAGCCAGGGCCAGATCACCGGCAACGGCGCATGAACAGCCACCTGCGGCATCCCAAAGGTGGCGACAGCCGGCACCGCCAGCAGGATCAGCAGCAACCGAATGCTATGGGCCGCCGCGATAAACGACGTGTCCGCCTGACGCTGACGCCCCAGGTGCACCATCTCGGTGGAATTGGCCGGCATCAAGGCGAAGAACGCCGTGCCGAACGAAACGCCCCAGCGATGCAGGATCAGTATCGAACCCAAGGCCAGCACCAGCGTCAGCATCACTGCCGATACGATCAGGCCAAGATGGGTCGCCACTTGCTGCATCACCGGCAGGGTGAAATGACAGCCGATGGCCACTGCCACGATCAGTTGTCCGATCTTGCGCCCATACGGCACTTCCGGCACCCGCGCGCCGGCGCATCGGCTCAGCATCACGGCGACCAGCGAGCCAATCACCCAGGGCAACGGCCACCCCGCCCAACTGGCAATGCCGCCGCCCAAGGCGCCGATGATGAGGGTCAGGAGCCAATACTGGCGAAGGTTGAGCATGGTGGTGAACCCGGCATGGAGAAGAATGCCGACAGGTTATAGACTTGCCATCATCACAGAAAATATCCATTTGTGAATAAAATCATCACTCTTTGTTATGCGAGACCGTATGAATCTAAAAGCGCTGGCATACTGCGTCGAGATCGCCCGCCAAGGCAGCTTCACCAAGGCCGCGCAGGCGCTGCATGTGGCGCAACCGGCACTGAGCATGGCGGTCGGCCGGCTGGAAGAGGAACTGGGGGTCGCCCTGTTCAACCGCGCTACGCGGCAAATCAGCGTGACGGCCGAAGGCCAATTGTTCCTGACGCGCGCCGAGGCCTGCCTGGAAGGTTTGGCCGGTGCCCGTCGTGAACTGCAGGACCTGACTCAACTGCACAGCGGCGAGATCCGCGTCGGTGTGCCGCCCATGTACGGCATCCGCCATATTCCCGAACTGCTGATGCAATTTCGCGCGCGCTATCCCGGCATTGCCATGCATGTGGTGGAAGGCAGTGCCGATGACATCAGCGAACGCCTGGCCACACGGCAGATTGATGTGGCATTGCTGGAGTCGCGACGGGTTGACCCGGACTGGGAGTCGGTGCTGCTCGGCAGCGATGAGATGGTGTTGTGCATGCACGAACAGCATCCGCTGGCCGGGGCCTCCTCGATCCCGGCTGAGCGCTTGCAGCATGAGCCCATGCTGGTCTTCGATAACACCTTCCTGCAACGCCACCTGCTGGATGCCTTTTGCAGCCAGGCCCGCGTGCGTTTCAACATCGCCCTGGAAAGCAATTTCGTCCCGCTGGTGATTGCCGCCACCCGCAACGCAATGGGGCTTTCCACCCTGCTGCGTTCGGTGCAGGAGCAGGAATCCGGGCTCGTCGGTGTGTCCTTCGAACCCGCGCAATTCATGCACTTCAACCTGTGCTGGCGAGCCAGTGAATACTTGTCCCAGGCCAATCGGCGGTTCATTGAAACGGCAAAGGCGTATTTCCAGGAAGATGCCAGCTCGCCGCTGACGCGCTAAGCAGGCGGGTCGATCATTTGCGTGCCACTTTGTAGCGCACGCAATCCTGATAGAAACTCTGGCGAATCGCTTCGGGCTTGAGCCGTGAACGACTGTCATACGTCTGCTCGGTGATGCCCATGGCCATCATGCGCATCCAGGATTTATTGAACTTGATGGTCTGGATCTTCTGCCGCGCGGCGTACAACGACACCCCCGACAGCTTGAGCTCCTGGGCCCTGGCGGCCGTGCCGGCACCCCAACTGCACATGTACTTGTCACCCTCGCGCAGCTCCCGTGCCTGCACGGCAGCCGCGCCACCGGCCAGGGAGCAGGCGATCAGCATGATTCCAACAGTGCGCATTTGCTTCCTCACCTAACCACCTGAAAATAAAAGCGATTCTGGCGAGGATTCTGTTACAGGGGGGCCATTAAATTGCCTTATCGGCGTGCCATCACCACTGATAGGTCGCACTCGCCTGCACCGTGCGCTGCGAGCCATACCAGCACCACGAGTAGGAATAGCACGACGCGACGTACTCTTTATTCGCCAGGTTGGTGGCGTTCAGGGCCAGGCGCAGGTTGTCCTTGAGGTTGGCGATGTTCGGGATGTCGTAGTGCACCGCCGCATCGAACAAGGTGTAGCCCGGCACCTTCAGGGTGTTGGCGGTATCGCCCCAGGACGAGCCGACATAACGCGCACCGGCGCCGGCACCGAAGCCCTTGAGGTTACCATCACGGAAGGTGTAGTCAGCCCACGCCGAAGCTGTGTGGCGCGGTACCGCGTAGGTGGTAGTGCCCTCGGCGTTGATGGCCGGGCCTACGCCGATATCGCTGATGGGCGCATAACGCACGGTGTTATTCGACTTGCTGATGCGGTTATCCAGGTAGGCATAGGCCGCCGTGATGTCCAGGTTGTCGTTGAGGCTGGCCTTGCCTTCCAGCTCAAAACCACGGGATTGCACTTCGCCGTCCTGGCTCTGGCAGCGACCGCTGCCACACAGGTGGGTGGGGTCCGGGTCGGTGGTGAGGACGTTGGTCTGGCGCAGGTCGAAGATCGCCGCCGTGATAAAGCTGTTACTGCCCGGCGGCTGGTACTTGATGCCGATTTCATACTGCTTGCCTTCGGTCGGCTTGAATACCGAACCGCCGTAACCGGTGCCCGACTGCGGGTTGAATGACTCCGCATAGCTGGCATACGGCGCCAGGCCATTATCGAAGAGATAGACCAGGCCAATACGCCCGGTAAAGGCCTTGCTGTCCAGGGAGGATTGGCTCTTGGCCCCGGTGCGCAGGGTCTTGGTGGTGCTGTCGGTGCTGGCCCAGTCATAACGACCGCCCAGCAACAGCACCCATTTGTCCCACTTCATCTGCTCTTGCAGGTACACGCCGGTTTGTTCGCTGCGCGACGTACCGTCGGTGGTGTACGCCGGTACCGGCACGGCCGCGCCATAGACCGGGTTGAAAATATCCAGGGTCGGCCCGGCGGTATACGTCCCTGAGCCCAACAGGGTATCGGTGCTGGTGTTCTGGTAGTCGAGCCCCATCAGCAAGGTGTGTTGCAGTGGGCCAGTGTCGAATTTGGCCTGCACCTGGTTGTCGAGGGTATAGGCATTCATGTCGACGTCACTGGCGATGGTGGAGCGGCGAATGGTGCGATAGTCCGTCATCAGGTAGTTGCTGTAGAGGCTGCGATAACGCCCTTCGCTGCGCAGGTAACGCGCGTTCTGGCGCACGGTCCACACATCGTTGAAGTGATGCTCGAAAGCCCAGCCGATGGAGTAGTACTCGCGATCGCTTTTCTCGAAGTTCTTTTCGCCATCATAAAAGTCCACATCGATGCTGCGCCCGGTCGGGCTGTGCAATACCGAGCCCCAGGCCGGCATCGAACCATAGGACGCGCCCTTCGGATCCTTCTGAAAATGCCCGAGCAAGGTCAGCGAGGTAGCGTCATCCGGCCGCCAGGTGAAGGCCGTGGACAGCGACTGGCGACGGGTTTCGGTGTGTTCGACCTGGCCATTGGCATCGTCGAAAAGCCCCGCGACCCGGTAGGAATAAACGCCCTGATCGTCAATCGGCCCGCTAAGGTCGAAGGTGGTGCGTTTCTTGTTGAAGGTGCCGTACTCCACGCCCACTTCATGGAACGGCGTATCCATCGGCCGCTTGCTGACCATATTGATCACCCCGCTCGGCGTGCCCTGCCCGTACAGCACCGAAGCCGGGCCGCGCAGCACTTCGACGCGCTCCAGGTCGAAGGCATCCTTTTGCGGCAACGCGTCACGGCTCGACGGCATGCGCAGGCCGTCCAGGTAAGTGGCCGGGGCAAAACCACGAATGGTCAGTTGGTCGAGGCGCGAAGCCGTGGCGCCGCGGGTTTCCGGGATGACCGCAGCGCTGTAGCGCAGGATCTGGTTAAGGCTCTCGGCGTTCTGCGCGCGCATCTGGTCTTTGGTGACGATGGAAATCGACTGCGAGGTTTCGATCAGCGCGGTATCGGTCTTGGTGCCCGACAAACTGCGGGTAGCCACATAACCGGCGACCGGCCCGGTGGGGCTTTCGGCCTGGTAGGCACCGCTGATGGTGGTGGCCTGCAGCTCCATCGCGCCGCCGTTATCCGGGAGGGCTTCCAGACGGTAGCGGTCGGCAGAGATCTTCAGCGCCTGCAGGCCGCTGCCGGCGAGCAACTGGGTCAGCGCCACATCGGTGGCGTATTGCCCGCTCAAGCCGTTGCTGCGTTTGCCGCGTGTCAGGCTCGCATCAAACGCCAATACCAGGCCCGCCTGCTCGGCCAGGCTATTGAGCGCCTGGCTCAAGTCACCGGCCGGAATCTGAAAGCGCCGTACAGCGCTGCTGCTTTCTTCGGCAAAGGCGGATTGGACGTTCAGCAACGGCACGGCGGCAAAAGCCAGCGCCACTGACAAGGCCAGTGGGTGCAAGGGACGAGCAAGGCGCGACATGGGAAATCCTGCGTAATAAAGGTTCTATTAACCATGACGGCCAGGTCGGGAAATCGGGCAAGAATGAGAGCAGTTTTTATTTGAGCGGTGTACTGCAATCGGTTGGAGCGCTTTTTTATGTAGCCCTTCAGGTTGGTTTTTCGCGGTTTTTTCCTGACGGTGGTCAGCCCTTTCTGATTTTCCCCGCCGTTCATCCAGCCGCTTTTTACTGCGGCAGACTCCGACGCCTTGCCCTCTGCCGAGACGTCACGGATGACCCACGC